>ERZ779622.415-NODE-415-length-25783-cov-28.039412_pt1 | contig 25783 bp, 28 predicted proteins | sample MGYA00514188_ERZ779622 | MGnify/ENA primary metagenome ERZ779622 (study PRJEB29562, sample SAMEA4376702) | mouse gut metagenome | isolation source: Cecum | study: EMG produced TPA metagenomics assembly of the A DSS colitis mouse model was used to assess the... | reverse complement strand
TGCCAATCTGATTGTAGATTGGCATATAAATACAATTAACTTCACGGATTCAGGTAAATTCCTAAAACTAAAATATATACCTCTGAATATGAGGACAGAATGGAATTTAGCGCTGAAATTAAAACAGATGGCAAAGCCATATTTAAAGTTGCGGGTACACCAACAAAATACAGTTTGAAAGCTGTTTTTTTATCAAAAGTAAGAAATTGTCTGCTAATGTGAATACGAATAGGGCGCACAAAGTAGATAACTAAATAGATAGCAAGCGTTATTGCCTGTCCAATGCCGGTTGCCAATGCTGCGCCCTCTATTCCCATTGCAGGGAAAAAACCAATCCCAAAAATAAGCACTGGGTCTAAGATAATATTTGCGATACATCCACACATCATACTTATCATGGTTACTTTCATATTACCTACGGCTTGGAATATTTTTTCAAATGTTCCGCCGAGAATAATGATAAAAGTAAAAGAAAACGCTATAACAGAATATCGAATACCGAAATCAATAACGGGTTCTGATGATGTAAATACTCTTAAAAAAGTCGGAATAATAGAAATTACACTAACTGTAATAACTATACTATGTATAACAGCAAATACCATGCCTTGTGTTGCTGCCATATTTGCTCTTGAATATTCTTCTGTACCCAAATAAAAAGCTATTGCTGCGTTAATTCCTATGGCAAAGCCAATAGCAACAGCATTGATAAAATTCTGAACAGGAAAGACTAATGACAATGCCGTCATAGCGTCCTCACTAATTTGGGCAACAAAAAAGCTATCGACAATGTTATATAAAGAATTTACCAACATTGAGAATACCATAGGAAGTGACATTGATAAAATTAACGGCAATACAGGTTTTTCTTTCATAAATTTTTCGTCCATTTTAACTCCTCCCTTAATTTGCGAACATAAAAAAACGTGTATTTATTTGTTTGTCATAAAGCAAATAGGATTTTTTGTAATTGTTTTAAGAAGCTGCCTGCCTATAACTTTATTACGAAATTCCTTTTTAACAACTACATCACAAATGTCATATTTAAAATAATGCCAACCAAAAAGAAAGGATCAGCCCAAGAGTGACCGTTTTAATTGCATCTTTTTGTTTACGTTTTCCAAGATGTCCTGCAATTAGGACATTTATACCAACCCCAATCCAAATAGATACCGCATTCATTAATGTTGTGATTGGAAAAGACAGAGAAACAGCTGTTAATGCGTTCTCGCTTAACCGGGCGACAAAAGCACTGTCTAACAAATTATATGAATATCGAAGAAATATGGAAAATAGTGGCGGTAATGACATTTCAAAAATCAGCTTCCAACTGGCATAACTGCCATTTTATTTTCAGCCATCATATATCTTTCAAAATTTGATAAACATTTTCCGAAATTATAACAACAAAAAACCACACAGTTATCAAACTGACAACTGTGTGGCAAAAAGATGACATATCAATCCGGAAAAGTCCACTCAAAATTTTACAAGAGAAATTATAAGAAAATTTTTTTTGCTTGTCAATAGTTTTTTAGAAATGTTAAGTTTATGGCTACATAATGACAACAGCACAGCTTACAAATGAAAAATTGTTTTATAGAGATATTCAACGTATGCTGGAACAAGGATTGATTGAAAGAATAAAAAGGGGCTGTTACCATTGGGTGGATGACTATGGTGCGAGTGAGGTGGTTATTGTCAACCGCCTGTTCCCTGATGCAGTTCTTTGTATGGAAACAGCCCTTTTCTATTATAGATACAGTGACAGGAATCCCGCTGAATGGAATATTACCATTGACAAAAATACTTCCAGAAAGCGTACAAATATAGATTATCCTTTCATTAAGGCTTATCGGGTTGAGCCAGAGCTGCTTTCCATTGGAAAAACAAAAGGGGAAATTGACTTCCAGGAAGTTCATATTTATGATCGTGACCGTACCATTTGCGATGTGCTAAGGAATATGAATAAGATGGATAAAGAGATTTTCAATAAGGCAATACAGGGCTATGTAAAAGACCAGAAAAAAATATTCCGAACCTTATGCAGTACGCAAGGGCTTTGCGGGTGCAAAAGCGTGTCAAGGATTTGATTGGAGTGTGGTTGTAATGGCAGATAAGGCAGCGTCCGTTCTTGCGAAATTGAAAAACAAAGCTAAGATTTCTGGAATCAGCTATCAGCAGTGTTTGCAGTTGTTTATGCAGGAGGAATTTTTGCGGAAACTTTCAAAATCTGGTTATGAAGACAATCTTATTTTGAAAGGCGGATTGTTTATCTATACGCTTACCAATTTTGAAAGCCGGGCAACGATAGATGTTGATTTCCTGCTTTGTGGATTTTCCAATTCCATAGAAGATGTAAAAAGTATGATTGGTAAGATTATTGAGACATCAACAGGAAATGATTTTGTTTCCATGACAGCAAAGGGATTTGAAGAAATTTCCCCAAAGAGGAAATACCACGGCATCAGCACTCAAATTATCGGTCAGATAAAAAATATCCGTGCGCCATTTAATGTGGATATTGGTGTGGGAGATATTATTGTGCCGAAAGCAGAGGAAAGAAGAATCAATACACAGCTTCCAGATTTTGAAAAGCCAGTGATAAAAACTTATTCTTTGGAAAGTACGATAGCAGAGAAATTTGACGCTATCTTAAAGTCTGAATCTCCGCAATTACTACCTCAAATTCAAGCGTATCATCTTTAATATTTTTCAAAAAATATCTCCACCGCTTCTGTATATCTTCATCTTCGGAAAGTGCCAAAATACGTTTAAAACTATCCCTGTCATAAGGTGTTTCTCTTTTCTTCAATGTTTCAAAAATTGCCGCCCGTAACTTCGCTCCCTCAAAATCGAATGTTCTTGCCAGATAATATATATCGTAAAAGTCTTTCATCTTGCCAGTCAATTCAAATCGCTGTTGTAAAATAAGGTTTTTTCTAAGATTTATTGCAGTCAAATCCCGGATTAAACGCATAGAAGTTCTTGGAATCAAGATGATCCTGTACAATCCGCAGAGCTTCACCGAAATTAGCAATTTAAGTAAGTGGGCAGAAACTCAGCGTTTATCAGGGGTTGAGGGCGTTTTGAATTTTAGAAATATGTAAGAAAATCAGGCTGTCATATAGGTGTTCATACGAATTTTGGTGAAAATAAAATGTTTGTTTTTTAAGGATATGTATATTATAATGATAGCAAATAATTTTGAAAGTAGAAGACTTTATAGGATGATTGAGAGAGGTGAGGTCTAGTATGTCAACATTACAGAATCAAATTACACAGTCTCTGGAAGGACTTTCCGATGATAGCCTGAGTTTTATTCTGGAAATGATACAGCGATTCGTGATGCCGGCAGAATCAAAAAGCATGGCTATAAATCATGACATTGCTATAAAAAAGAAAAAACGTAGGATTGGAAGCATGAAGGGACAAAAATTTATTGCAGACGGTCATAATATAGACGAGTGCAATGATGAAATTGCCGGATTATTTGGGGGTGGATGACTGATGAAGATTTTGCTGGATACGCATATTGCAATATGGGCAGTACTGGATTCGGAGGAATTGCCGGACGAAGCAAGGGCAATGATACTTGACGAGGACAATGAAATTTACTATAGCGCTGCTTCTGTAGGGGAGATTACGATTAAGCATATGGCTCATCTGGAAACTTTTTTATATAGTGGGAAATACCTTGCGGAAGGGTGCGAAGCGAACGGTTTTATGTCATTGCCAATATTCGATAAACATTCGGCTGAGTTAGAGACTTTGGTACGTCCGAAGGATGCTCCGCCACATAAAGATCCCTTTGATAGAACTTTACTTGCACAGGCAAAGTCGGAGGGGATGAAATTTATGACACATGATGGATTGATTCCATATTATAACGAGTCTTATTGTCAGTGTTTAAGAGAAATTAGAGAGTGATTCCATGGCACATTATTCCATCATGGAACCACTCTTTTTTATCCGTGCCTGATGACAGGGACAGTACATCTCAGACGTATAATTTGTATTGCGATTTTGATGGGAATTGCAATATAATAAAAGCAAATAGAGCGATATTTATTTAACGATGATCAAGTTGGAATGCAAGTCCCAGAGGAGATATTATCACTTATAAATCAGGATTTGCCAAGTAATTTTTGCTGTTATAAAGACCCGGAGAAAGGAATCTTAGTTGGACCTAGCTTAGAGCAGTTAAAACAAAAAGTAATTATGAATGTTGAAATTGACCAATCAGATGAGCGGCTAAGAAATATTTTAAACAATATACCCAGAGAACGTTGGCTTGAATATTTTTATCGAACCCAAAAACCCTTTCCTGTAAAAAATGTCAGGGTGGGTAATGAAGAAAAACAGATACCGATTGAACAATCAATGCATAACCCATTAGGTGATCCGGTAGAAATAAGTGGATGCTATATGTATCCGGAACCATTTCCAACTCCCGTTCCTATTACGATCAAAACGATTGAGGGGGATGAAGTTACACTAAATATGAAACGTCAACCATATGAAAGTATGGATGAGATTATGTTTTCTAATATGGATTTTCCGGCGTTAAAAATGACTGTGATTATAAATGAAAAAGAAGTTAAAAAATCAAAAATGGTATATTCTGTAACGCCAACAAAAGCAAAAAGTGTCTCAGAGGCAGTAGCTTCGCTTAATGCGTTAAAGGGAGTTTCTAACAGAACCGCAATTATAGGTGGATTACAGCAAATACCAACGCCGATTCCAGATAAAGGCTTCGATGAAGAACAGCTCGAGGCGGCACTGGACTTATGGACTACGCTAAAAAAGCTAGAGGAGATTTTAGAAATAGCATTTAATCCCGAAGCTGAATTGCTGTACGAAGATGTGGTATGTTTGCCAGAGTTAAAAATTTGCCTTTTAGATAATAAGAGAATAAAAAGAAAAGGGATCATCCGTTTGAACATTTTCATGTTGGGGAATTGAATACAAAAAATTACTCCTTAGAGGAAATAGTTGGGAAATAAAAAGTATCAATGAATTTTTTGGAGGAGCCAATCAGCGCCACGTTATTGGGAACAGAATTTGATTTGTATAGCGAAACAGAAATGCGTGATTTTATCATCACTAATATAGAATGGGATGATGAATCGAAAACTTCTGGTGAAGTATATATTGCTTATGAAGCAATGGGGGATAGTTGGGTTCTTGTACGAAAATATTTGACAGTTAAGGAAGCGCAGGAGAAAATTTTAGTAGGTATGCCTTAGGGCACTGCAGAGCATAATAGTATATTAAGCGAAAGCATCGGCCTGAAATAGCCGATGCTTTCGCGTTTAAATTTACTTAAATCAGTACGGTTTGCCTATTAAAAAATATTGGCTCAATTCAAGCAACAAAAATACCTTGTGGTAGATTTTCGAATTAAACATGAAAATGATTGTAAAATAAGGTTTTTTCTAAGATTTATTGCAGTCAAATCCCGGATTAAACGCATAGAAGTTCTTGGAATCAAGATGATCCTGTACAATCCGCAGAGCTTCACCGAACCTCTGGAAGTGCACAACCTCCCTAGCCCGCAGGAATTTGATCGGTTCGTACACGTCGGGCTCATCCCTTACGAGACGAAGGATATTGTCATAGGTGGAGCGTGCCTTCTGCTCCGCGGCCATATCCTCCATCAGATCCGTAATGATATCGCCTTTGGACTGGAACTCGCAGGCATTGAAGGGAATGCCGCCCGCTGCCTGCGGCCAGATGCCGATAGTGTGATCCACGTAATAATTGCGGAAGCCGCTCTCCTCGATCTGCTCCATGGAAAGGTTCTTTGTGAGCTGGTGCACAATGGTGGCTACCATCTCCAGGTGTGCCAGTTCCTCAGTACCGATGTCTGTATCGAAATTGCATATCCTAAAGTTGCGTAAAATGGGCACATCACCACAATATTATTGTTTCTTAATGCATAGATATGTTACAATTAGCTCAATCAATGGAAGAAGAAAGGGTTACATGAATGTATAAATGTAGATTAACATATGATGAATGGAAATGTATGATTTCCAAAAACAGAATCGGAAAGCAAGTGGATATACCCACAATGAAAGGATATCTTGGATTATTGACAATCACCTCTGTTTCAGATAAGCAAATATGGAAATACAATGACAAAGATGTGGTTGTATGTGATAACGGTTATCATTGGCTGACAATTATGCCTAGTGATGAGTTTTACTGCATTACAGTGATGATGGATGATAATTATAAAATAAAAGTTTGTTACATAGATATGATTGATTCACAGGGATACGATGATGACAAAGTTCCATATTTTTATGATTTGTATTTAGATTTGGTTGTTTATCCAAACGGAGATATTATTGTAGATGATATGGATGAACTGCAGGAAGCATTAAAAACAGGTGAAATTACTGAAATGCAATATGATCGGGCACTCAAGACTGCTCAAGAGTTACAAAACGGATTATTATCAGATATTGAAAAATTTCAGGACTATGTTAGTGAAATGCTTAATATTTTAGAGAGCTGCTAAAATTTCGGTTATTGAGTTATATATTTTTTCTGATATAAAAACCAAAGGATATGCTGCTATCAAAACGGCATTGCGCAACAGGCTTTGTATTAACAGATATTATTGTCATTTCAAGTGAAGCTATGAATGAGATATAGACGCAAATATAAAAGAATTATGCGTAAATGACTTGCCAATAGATTAACTATATAATATAATAATTATGCGCTCCAAAACGGGTAAGCGGTTCGCCTTTTGCCAGATGATTCATCTGAGAACTTCCATAACCAAAGGAGGTATGTCAATGGAAAATCTACGAAAGGGTACTTAGTACATATGAGATTCGATGTGCTTGTAGGGATTGTCGGCATTGCTGTAACACTCGTTAGTATTTTGACTACTGGTATCAGCATATGGCAGAACCGCAAGAATAGAGGAAATCAAAAAAGCAACCGCCCTCGACCAAAGGATTAGGTTGCTTTTTTGTTTAATAACTTAAACTGAGGCGAACCGTTTGCTTTACGGAGCGCTTTTCATATTAATAATTATAATGCTTGTTGCTTGAGTTTGCAATAGAAATTTTCCAAGATGAATATTTATTCCACTTCAATCATCGCTCTGTGTCTTTGAACATCTGCAAACAAAGCGCCTTTAGTAGTTCCTGCGCTTTTTCATTGAGTCCTGTCTGCGCGACATAATTCACTACAATATCTGTCATATCTTCCGCCGTAACAGGGCGTTCCTGCCGGATCATCTCGGCTTGTTCATACATGGCATGAATCATTTCGGTAAGCTGGGAAGTGTCTATATCCGCAGGCTCGCCGTCATTGGCTTCTTTCATATCTTTTAGAATACGCATCATTATATCACGAAGTTTAATCATGGATGCTTCGTCAGAGGTGATCTTCTCGGCATTCATGCGGTTAATATCATGGATTGCTTCTTTTCGTGCCGTCGGTGTTTCTTTGGCGTAGTCCTTTAATGTATCGATCCCGAAATCAATGATAGTATTCCTTGACTGAAAAGCTGGAGCATTGGCATCTTCGAAATAGGTCTGTGCATAATCAAGGAAGCGGGGGAAATTCCGGCTCTCGATCATCAGGCTTAGAAGCTGAGCGTTCACTTTGCCGGATAATATCTGAAACAATGCTTGATTGCTCAGACAAAGTTCGCTTAATTCCACATTTTTTCTCATTCTTACATCGGTCAACCCTAACAAATAATCTGCGGAAACATTGAAAAATACTGCCAGCTTTGTCAGTACATCATGCCCGACCGTTGCAGTCTTGCCGTTTTCAATACGGCTGATTACCGATATGGGTATCCCTGTCTTTTCGCTGAGTTCTGTTTGTGACAAGTTCATACTTGTACGCAGATCACCGATGCGCTCATTTATTGTTCCGCCCAGTTCTTTCATGTAGCCATCCTTTCTTGACTTTCTGATATTCATTATATCGTTTCTTTTGCAAATTTGCAAAAAATGATAGCGAAATGTCTGCTCTTTTGCAAATTTGGCAATTTGGGGGCATTTTTATAAATCAATGATAAGCTTTCTCTACAGCAAAACGTCCGCAGATGCGCGGATGTGCTTATTTAGTTGGAAAGGAGGCTTATGATTTGGATAAGGATATGGTCATTGAAAAGTTAATCAGAAACGCGCCGTTTGATTATACAAAGCTGCTTGAAATAGCAGAGAGTCAGCCGAAGCCGTTTATCTGATATGTTTACAGCGCAAACGCTTTTAAGGGATGCAAGGGAACGTTGCCCCACTGACTTTACCGCAGGTAAAGTATAGTGGGTTACACTTCACAGAAGTGTCCACGCTTCGCTCGCCGTAACCGGCATTTTACAGATGCTTGAGTGGAAGGAATGGGAAAGGGGGATTACATGGCAAAATTGGTGTGTCATGCTGAGAAATACAAAAAGGGAAGTGTGCCTTCTATAGAGCGGCATAATGAACGTAAAAACAGAAATTACAGCAATGAAGAAATTGATCCGTCAAGAACACAGCTAAACTATGACTTGATACCGAGGGAATCAGATGGCTATTATCATTCAGTAATGAACCTGGTAAACGCGCGAGATGATCCATCTGGTAAAAAGCTACGGAAAGATGCGGTTGTTCTCTGTGAGTTCATTATATCCTCAAGCAACAAGTTCTTTGAAAATCTTTCGGCAAAAGAGCAAAGGCGCTTTTTTGAGGAAGCAAGCAGATATTTACAGAATTTTTTTGGGAAAGAACATTGCATTTATGCCACAGTTCACAATGATGAGCATACGCCGCATATGCATTTCGGGTTTGTACCTTTGACAGCGGGAAACAGGCTTTGTGCGAAGGAGGTCATTGATCGCTCAGTCTTATTGCGGTTGCAAGCCGAAATGCCAAAAATCTTACAAGGGAAGGGATTTCAGAAGGCGGTTCTGCGGCGGTTCATAAGAGTGTCAAAACATATAAAGCAGATATGGAGAAGGAAAAAACAGCATTAGCGGTTTCTATCCAGAAAGAAAAGCAGGAACTTTCACAGATTGCTTTCGCAAAAGCAGAAATAAAGTCTGTTGAACAGATTCCGACAGGAAAATCAATGTTTGGCGGAAAAATCACTGTTAACGAGAAGGACTACAAGAAGGTCACTTCTCTGGCAAAAAAGTAGTTGGTTGATGAAAGTAAGGAAAAGAAACTATCAAAAGAAATTTCTACTTTACGAAAAGAGAATAAATCTCTGAAGACGGAAAATGAGGGGATGAAAACGCTGCTCAATAGCCAGCAATCTGTCAGTAAGCGTTTATCAACAGCAATGATGGAGTCAGAGTTGCGGGAGTTACGGATATTTAAGGAACGGGCAGAAAAGTTTCTGTCAGAGCATGGCTTATCGGATTATTTCAGGAAAGCATTCATACATTCTAATAATGGGGACCTATAAGAGGTATGCTTGGTTGGAAACTGTATCGGAACACATCGGGAACAGGGAGGATAAGGGGATGGATTTACAGTTTACAAATACACAGAAACTGGAGATTAAGAAGGCTCTAAAGCGGGGGATTTATCAGGAACTGCATGACAGGGATTTTCTTACAGATGTGCAACTAAATGAATTGCTGGGAAGAAATATGTAGGATTTTACTTGCGCATCATAGCTTGCCGGATTATACTGTAAGTGGTGATGTGTCCTAAAGAAGAAGGAGGACACCATGAAAAACGAAACTTCGCATCGTTATAATAAACTTAGAGTTGCTGCATATTGTAGAGTTTCAACAGATAAGGATGACCAGACAAATTCCCTGATCAGCCAACGCCGCTATTTTGCGGATTATATTAACCGGCATGAAGATTGGGTGTTAAATGATGTATATTATGACGAGGGTATCAGCGGGACGCAGACAAAAAAGCGTGCCGGATTCAATGCAATGATTGATGAAGCTATGCAGGGCGGCATAGACTTGATTTTGACTAAAGAGGTATGCCGTTTTGCAAGGAATACGGTTGATACGCTCTCATACACAAGAAAGCTGAAAGATAGGGGAATCGGCGTTATATTTACCATTGACAACATAGATACCAGAGATGCGGACGGAGAATTGCGGCTGACCATTATGGCAAGTATTGCGCAGGAGGAGAGCCGCAAAACCTCTGAACGTGTGAAATGGGGACAAAAACGCCGCATGGAACAAGGCGTAGTCTTTGGGCGTGATATGTTGGGCTATACCGTCCAAAACGGCACATTGTTTGTCAACGAAGAAGAAGTTCCCATTGTTCGTGCTATTTTTCATAAATTTACGAATGAGGGCAAAGGCACTCATGTAATCGCAAGGGAGTTGCTGGAGGAAGGAATGCGCCCTATGCGGGTGAAACTGTGGTCAAACACGATTATACTCAGAGTGTTGCGAAACGAAAAATATGTCGGCGACCTGTGCCAGAAAAAGACTTATACGCCGAATTATCTGACACACGCAAAGAAGTACAATCGAGGTGACGAAGAAATGGTTTATTTGAAAGACCACCATAAACCGATCATTGACAGAGAATTATGGAATCGAACGCAGGCGGAATTATTACGTCGTTCCCCGTCAGAAGATGTAAAATCAAAGCATAGCAATCGTTACTGGTGCAGTGGAAAACTTTACTGCGGTTTGTGCGGCCAGCGTTATGTCAGCAGAACGAAAAAGCTGAAAAATGGCACCATCTACAAAGCATGGAGATGTTATGCCGCCGCCAATCATGGGGCAAAAAAGATTTCTTCTTTTGGGGAGGAAATCGGCTGTGATAACGGCTCTATTAACGAAAAGGCATTGCTTACCTGTATGCATTACTGTATTTGTAAGCTTCAGGCAAACCAAAAGGAACTGAAACGGGAAATCATGCAGGAAATCAAAGAAATCAAGGGTGTAACCGAGAAAAAGCCGGACACGAAACGGATTCAGAAGAAAATGGATGCACTTGCCGCCAAGAAAAGAAAAGCGATTGACCTGATGCTGGATGGACTGATCACGAAGTCTGATTTGCAGGAGCAGACAAAATGGTATGAGGAACAGCTTGCAGAGCTGGCAGAAGCACTACATACGGCGGGCAAAGAAGATACGGCAAATGCGGCGGAGCTGCATGAATATGAAAATTATCTGACTGCGCTGGATGAGATTATGTCCTTTGATGAGAGTAATGAAAGCCTATATCGTGAAATCCTTGATAAAATGGTGATCTATCACGATAAGACCGTTGAGGTATGGCTGAAATGCGTGCCGTTCGGCATGAAATTAAGTGTCAGTTCCAGTGGTAAGAATGACGATTACCACACGGACATTCTTTCTATGGAAATTGTTCAAAAATCGTAAAACTTCGGAAGTTTATATTTCCGGAGTACACTTAAAACCTATGATGCGCAATAACGATACCGATACACCGATGTCCGTAAGAATAGCGGAAACCTCCCTATACGGGCAGGCGTATCTCTGGGACAGATAACGCATGGAAGCACCCATTTCTCCGTCAGGACCGCCGTACTGGCTGATGATTGCCTGCGCGATATCCGCGTTTGACTCTTTGATGTTTACGGGAAATTCTAATCTTCTTTCATAATTCCACATTAGTTACAGCCTCCTTCCCATGGCATAGGCGCCAATGCCCATTTCCAGTCGTCACATGCCGAAACATCCGCACAGGAAATTGTGAGGGGCGTATATTTGGCGGAGTACTCCTGTCTTGCCTGATTTGCCAGACGGTTGTAATGGTTGAAATATTTTAATGCGTTCTGGTCAGTGGGATGGGTGTCCAGATAGAGGGACAGTTCGATGACAACGAAGCTTAAGACGCCGATATCGTGGAGCAGTTTTTCCTGCTCGCTTGCAAATTGTGTGTTCATCTGTTGCAACATCTCCTTCCTGTAAATGGTTTGTCAAGCTCGGGGAAGACGGTGCCGTTGCAGAATCCTTTTTCCAGGTTTTCACAGATCCCGTTAAAGTGCTGCCAGGGGACATACGCCATTGCGATTGGGAACTCGTCACAGGGCTCCCGGTAGAGATAGTCTTTCATATACATCCTTTCTACTGGTGTGCCGAATAAGGCCGGCACATGAATTTCATGTGTTTTTTAATAATATAGTATGTTATAATCACCTATGTGTGTAATGTGGGAAGGACACAGAATATTCACAATTTGATACGAATAGGGACACATTTTGCCAGTATATTAGTGTGAGAAGTACTTCTAAAACTCAGCAGCGGAGGTTGCTTAGTATAAGAAGTACTAAGTCTGCTTTGCAGACTTTTCTCACACAGGAGAATGCCTGAAATACGGCATTCTCCGTATGGAGGATTCGAAAAAGGGAGGAGTATGCTTTGATACAGGTAGAGAATTTAGTGAAACGGTATGGCGGTCATGTGGCGGTAGACGGTATGTCGTTTACGGTGGAGGAGGGGAAAATCTACGGTTTTCTCGGACCGAACGGCGCAGGAAAGACAACGACGATGAATGTGATGACAGGTTATATTGCGGCTGACGGCGGAACGGTGGCAATTAACGGGCATGATATTTTAAAAGAGCCGCTTGCGGCGAAAGCCTGTATCGGGTATCTGCCGGAAATACCGCCACTTTACCCCGATATGACGGTGCGTGAGTTTCTGCTCTTTGCGGCGGAACTGAAAAAAGTGCCGAAGACGGAGCGGAAGAGTCAGGTGGCGGCATTGGAGGAAAGACTTTCGCTTTCGGATATGAGCTGCCGGCTGATCAGAAATCTTTCCAAGGGCTATAAGCAGAGAGTGGGGCTTGCACAGGCACTTTTGGGTGATCCGAAGGTGCTGATTCTGGACGAACCTATGGTGGGGCTTGACCCGAAACAAATCATAGAGATGCGCGACCTGATCAAAGGGCTTGCGGGAAAACATACGGTAATTTTAAGCTCCCATATCCTTTCGGAAATCAGTGCGGTGTGCGATCACATTCTTATTATCTCGAAAGGGAAACTGGCGGCGAGCGGTTCTCCCGAAGAACTGCAGAAGATGATGCAGGGTACGGCGGAGCTTGCGGTGACGGTGATCGGAGAACAGGGGCAGGCGAAGGCGGTACTGGAGCAGATAGGGGAAATTGAGCGGTTTACGTTTGAGGATGGTGGAGAGGAAGGCAGCATCTTGATTCATATTGAGACGAAGGATGCTGCGGATATTCGAAAGACACTGTCTGTTGCACTGGCGGGAGCGGGTATGCCGATTCTTTCCATGAACCGGTCGGAGAAATCCCTGGAAGATATTTTCATGGAGCTGACGGAAACGGAAGAAGCGGAAAGCGAAGCTGATCAGGAAAAAACAGCCGGGACAGCCGCAGACGAAACAGACAGCGTGACGGGAGAGGAGGAGACCGATGAAAGCAATTTATGAAAGAGAACTGAAATCCTATTTCTACTCCTTCACGGGATGGCTTTTTGTGGCGGTGAATCTCTTTGTGATGGGGCTGTACTTTATTGTCTATAACATGCTGATGGGTTATCCGACCATAGCCTATGTGCTGCAGAGCATTGTGTTTACGTTTATTGTGACGATACCGATTCTCACCATGAGGACGCTTTCAGAGGAGCGGAAAAACAAGACAGACCAGCTGATTCTGACGGCGCCGGTCTCTGTTGGAAAGATTGTACTTGGCAAGTATCTGGCATTGGCGACGGTGCTTTTTGTGCCGACGGCGTTTATGGGGATTCTGCCGCTTTTTCTCATGCAGGGCGGGGAGTTTCAAATGGGTGTTTCCTACGCCTCGGTTCTCGGTTTTTTCCTGTACGGCTGTCTTGCGCTGGCGGTTGGGCTGTTTCTTTCGTCCCTGACGGAGAGCGTGGTGATCGCGGCGGTGCTCTCCTTCGGCGCGCTGTTTCTCGGCTATATTATGCCGGGCATATCCAATCTGATTACCACGACGGGAACTTCCGCAGTCACCACGACAATCGGGAAGATTTTATCCTGCTTTGATATGGTCAGCCGTTTTGACACGCTTTCCTCCGGCTATTTCGAACTGGAGGCAGTGGTCTACTATCTCTCGGCGATAGCTCTCGCGCTGTTTTGCACGGCGCAGACCATTCAGAAGCGCCGCTACAATGTTGCCGGGGGCGGTCTGAAAGTGGGGGCGTACAGCGTCACGGGCATTCTGCTGATGATTGCGATGACCGTAGCGGTCAATCTCGGGCTGAACTATGTGCCGGAGCAGTATTCCTCTTTTGATTTGACGGAGAACCGGCTCTATGCGCTTACTGATGAGACGAAGGCATTCCTCTCCGGGCTGTCTGAGGACATAACGATCTATGTATTGGCGGAAGAGGGCGCGGGAGACGCGGACTTTAGCAAAACGCTGGAGCGGATGGCAGATCAGTCCGGGCATATAAAGATAAAGTATGTCAGCCCTGCAAAGAATCCAAACTTTTATCAGAATTACACGGACACCCAGCCGTCCACAGGCAGTCTGATTGTGGAGGGGGAAAAGCGGAGCACGGTGGTGGACTACAGTGACATCTACACTTACGAGATGGACTATTCCACTTACAGCTACCAGACTACGGGGTACGACGGGGAAGGACGGACTGTTTCGGCGATTGCCTATGTCACCACAGAAGATATGCCTGTCTTTTATGTAATTGGCGGGCACGGCGAACTGGAACTGGAGGAAAAGTTTGTAAATACCATAACAAAAGAAAATGCTTCCTATGAAACGCTGATGCTCTACTCGGTGGATGAGATCCCGGAAGATGCGCAGGGTGTTATTTTGAATGCGCCCACAAGCGACTACTCAAAGGAGGATGCAGAAAAGGTTATCGACTATCTGAAAAAGGGCGGCAATGCGCTGATCGTCTCGACCATGACGGATGGAGAGATGACGAACTTTAAGAGCATCTTGGGCTTTTACGGAATCACGGAGGTGGACGGCACGATTGTGGAGCAGGACCGCAACTATTATTACCAGAATCCCTATTATCTTTTCCCGGAGATTGCGTCGGCGGAGGTGACGGCGCCTCTGGCGGACAGTCTGGTATTTGCGCCCTTTTCCAAGGGGCTTTCCTATGACGGCGATACTATGGGTGAAGTCCTTTATACGCCGCTTTTGACCACAAGCGGCAGCGCCTTTTCCAAGACGGATATCACGGATAACAGTGATTTCAGCAAAGGCGAGAATGATGTGGACGGTCCCTTTACTGTCAGTGTGGAAGTGGAGAAAAGTCTGGAGGACGGCAGTATTTCCCATGCATACGTGGTGGGTGGGGAGAGCCTGTTCACCAGCCTCGCGGACGATATGGCGCCGGGCAATAATGTTAAGCTTTTCAGCAGTATGATAAGTATGCTGGCGGACCATGAATCTTCGGTGGCGATTCCGGTCAAGAGCCTTTCCATGCCGAATCTGGTGTTCAAGGCGCAGACGGCATACATTGCGGCGGTTCTCTGCGTGATCGTGGTTCCTCTTGCGACCCTTGCGGCGGGGCTTGTGATCTGGCTGAGAAGGAGGAGACGCTGACGTTTGCATTCCGAAGCATAGCGTCCGTCCGGGATTTTCCTCAGAATGATTGACTTCGACCGTACTTTGTGGGAAAATGTACGTGATGGCAATGAGCAGTGCGCATCCGTAAGATGAAAAAAATGGCTGCTTGCTGACAATTTTTTCAGATAGCGGATGCATAGGGGTGCTAAGCGCCAGTGGCGCTTGTTTAGCACGGACCGAAGCGGAGCGGAGACAGCCCGCGAACGAGGAAAACCGAAGGTTTTTCGAGTATGCACTGCGTGGAAAAGTGCACAGCCGTAAGATGAAAAAGTTTGCACTGCGAAGAATGCATGAACGGAGGCATTATGAGAGGAATTGATACGCAGGTTCGGAAGAACAGGAGACGTATTTTCAAAGAGGTGGCACACCTGGCATATGAGTCAAAGAATCTGAAGGACGATATCGAGGCGCTGCCCTATAAGATTGTGGATTATGACGAGTCCGAGTATGAGAGTATTTACAGGGATCGCGCCATTGTGAGGGAGAGAATCCGCCTTGCCATGGGGCTTTCCCTGCGGCCGGAAAATGTGCCTGTGCATCTGACACAGGGGCTTGAGGAGAGTAACATTTCAGAGAAATATTACGAGCCGCCGCTGATGCAGGTGATTCCTTCGGCATGTAACGCATGCCCGGAGAACAGCTATTATGTGACGGACCGCTGTATGGGATGCGTGGCGCATCCCTGCCGTGAGGTATGCCCGAGAGGGGCGATCTCCATGGTAAACGGCAGGTCGGTGATCGACCCTGAAAAGTGTATTAAATGCGGTAAATGCAAGGCGGTCTGTCCCTATGACGCGATCGCCCATCAGGTGAGACCTTGCGCGGGCGCCTGCGGCGTGAACGCGATTAAAAACGATGAAAAAGGACGTGCCGTGATTGACAATGACCTGTGCGTTTCCTGCGGGCAGTGTATGGTGAACTGTCCCTTCGGAGCGATCGCGGATAAGTCGCAGATTTTCCAGCTGATCCGCGCGCTGCAGACAGGGGAGAAGATTATCGCGCAGGTGGCGCCCGCTTTTGCGGGGCAGTTCGGTCCGGACGTGACGCCGGATATGCTGAAAACGGCGTTGAAGGAACTGGGATTTTACGATGTGTACGAGACGGCCCTGGGTGCGGATATGGGAGCCATTGCGGAGGCGGAGCACTACGCGAAGGAGGTCGCGACAGGCAAACTGCCTTTTTCCCTGACGTCTTGCTGTCCGTCATGGTCTGTGCTGGCAAAGAAATTTTTCCCGGAAACCATTGACAAGATATCCAATGCGCTGACGCCTATGGTGGCGACGGCGAGGGTGATCAAAGCGGAGCATCCGGACGCCAGAGTGGTCTTTATCGGTCCCTGCGCGTCTAAGAAGCTGGAGGCTTCCCGCAGGACGATCCGCTCGGATGTGGATTTCGTTATCACCTTTGAGGAACTGACGGGAATCTTTGAGGCAAAGGGCATCCTGTTAGACGAGATCAGGGCGATGGATGAGCTGAAGGGCGCAACCGGCGCAGGAAGAGGTTACGGTGTGGCAGGCGGTGTGGCAAGCGCTATTGAGGAGTGCGTGAGAGAGTATTACCCGGATGTTGAGGTACACATAGAGCATGCGGAAAGCCTTTCCGAGTGCAGAAAGATGCTGATGCTGGCAAAGGCTGGCAAGAAGAACGGCTGTCTGATCGAGGGCATGGCATGTCCCGGCGGCTGCGTGGCGGGCGCGGGTACGAACATTGCGATTCCAGCCGCGGCGAAGGCGGTTGCGTCCTTCAAGGCGGCGGCAGCGGAGAAGATACCCGATCCGAGTATGCACCAGAACCGCGTCGAACAGAGTGAAAAGAACTTCTAAAACTCGACAGCAAAGGCTGTCTCGTTAAGAAGTTCTAGTGCTCCATTTACCAATTAACTATCCTTTTTTGCTTGCCAGTATTCCCTTCTACTGCGTTGTTTTCGGTCAACGATGCCACCGCATCGCCTCCCTCAAACGCCTTGTATAAGGAAATTCTGGACTTCGCAAAAAGTGTATGCAATTGGAAAATGGAGCACTAGGAGTTGCGCCGCAACTCCGTTTCACTCGAGAGAATGCCAAAATACGGCATTCTCCGCATGGATTGATAAAATTTGCTGAATAAATTGTAAAGACAGAGGAAATGGACAATTATGGAGAAAATAAGAACAAGATACGCCCCAAGCCCGACGGGACGGATGCATGTGGGAAATTTAAGGACGGCGCTTTACGCCTATTTGATCGCGAAGCACGAGGGCGGGGATTTTATCCTGCGCATTGAGGATACGGATCAGGAGCGGTATGTGGAGGGAGCGGTGGACATTATTTACCGCACGCTGGAGAACACGGGGCTTTTGCACGACGAAGGTCCTGACAAGGACGGCGGTGTAGGTCCCTATGTGCAGAGCGACCGCCAGAAGCAGGGTATTTATCTGGAATACGCGAAAAAGCTGATCGAGAAAGGCGAGGCATATTATTGCTTTTGTGATAAGGAGAGACTGGCATCGCTGACGCAGACGGTGGCGGGCAAGGAGATCAACGTCTACGACAAGCACTGTCTGCACCTGTCTAAGGAGGAAGTGGAGGCGAATCTTGCCGCGGGCAAGCCCTATGTGATCCGCCAGAACAACCCGACAGAGGGGCAGACAACCTTCCATGACGATATCTACGGGGATATTACGGTGGACAACGCGGAGCTTGACGACATGATCCTGATTAAGTCGGACGGCTATCCGACCTACAATTTTGCTAATGTGGTGGACGACCATCTGATGGGAATCACCCATGTGGTGCGGGGCAACGAGTATCTGTCCTCCTCACCGAAATATAACCGGCTTTACGACGCTTTTGGCTGGGAGGTGCCGGAGTACGTGCATTGTCCGCTGATCACGGACGAAAATCACCAGAAGCTGTCCAAACGGTGCGGGCATTCTTCCTACGAAGATCTGATTGAGCAGGGATTTCTCTCGGAGGCAATCGTCAATTTTGTGGCGCTGCTCGGCTGGAGTCCCGAGGACAACGAGGAGATTTTTTCGCTGGACGAGCTGATCAGGCGTTTTGACTATCACCATCTCTCCAAATCCCCGGCGGTGTTCGATTACACGAAGCTGAAATGGATGAACGGGGAATATCTGAAAGCGATGGATTTCGACCGTTTTTATGAGATGGCTGAGCCTTATCTGAAAGGGGCGGTGACAAAGGATTATGATCTGAAAAAGATAGCCGCCATGGTTAAGACACGAATTGAGATTTTCCCGGATATCAAGGAGCATGTGGACTTTTTCGATGCCTTGCCGGATTACGATGTGGCGATGTACACGCACAAGAAGATGAAGACCAATGCGGAGACTTCCCTTGCGGTCTTAAAGGATCTCCTGCCGCGTCTGGAGGCGCAGGAGGATTATACAAACGACGCGCTTTACGCGACGCTTACCGCGTATGTGGAGGAGAAGGGATATAAAAACGGATATGTGATGTGGCCTGTGAGAACTGCCGTTTCAGGCAAGCAGATGACGCCGGGCGGGGCGACGGAACTCATGGAGGTACTGGGAAAGGAAGAATCCCTTGCGAGAATCCGCAGAGGAATTGAAATGCTCGAACAAGCCTGAACTGTCCTGTACGCCAAGTCAGGAAAAGGCAGTCATGCATGTTGACGGTCCGGCTATGGTCTTAGCCGGACCGGGCAGCGGCAAAACTTTTGTCACAGTACACCGCATCCGCAGACTCATCACATCACGGGGCGTTGATCCGGCCCATATCCTCGTTATCACATTCACAAAGGCAGCCGCGCTGGAAATGCAGCAGCGTTTTTTCCGGCTGATGGGGGAGGAAAACCTTCCAGTACGGTTTGGCACGTTTCACGCAGTATTCTATCATATCTTGAAACAATCGGCGCAGTATCGCGAGTATACCATTATTACGGAGACAGAAAAAAGAAAGCTGCTTCGGGATATCATACGCAATCATAAGAGATTTGCTTATTTGCAGGAGGAGGACATAGAAGAAATCTTAACGGCAGTCAGCAGATTTAAAATCGGGAAAACGGAAGGAAAGCTGCTGGAGACAGAAAATAGTGCATCGGGCGGATGGGCATCCGAAACATCTGAAAGAACCTGGCAGGATAAAGCAGGCAATGGGACGGTGGAGCAGGCGGATTTTCAGTTCTTATATAAGGAATATCAGGGATGGCTTGCCGAAATCTCTAAGTTCGATTTCGATGATCTGATGACGTCCTGTCTACGACTCTTGCGGGATGATGCGGAAACTTTAGCACAATGGCAGTCACAGTTTCGCTATATTCTGGTGGATGAATTTCAGGACATTTCCCCGGTTCAGTACGAAATAATCCGGCTCCTCGCCGCGCCGGAGAACAATCTTTTTGTGGTGGGGGATGACGATCAGTCCATCTATGGTTTCCGGGGCGCAAGCCCCGACTGCATGAAGCGCTTTCTGACGGATTATGCGCGGGCGAAACAGATTCTGCTGGATGTCAATTTCCGCTGTCATGGGGATATTGTGCAGGCGGCGGCAAAAGTGATCGCGGAGAATGAAAGCCGTATTCCAAAGGAAATCTGTCCCGCGCATGAGGACGGAACAGGACTTCAGCTTCTTCGTGCAGAATCGGAAGATATGCTGAGAAAAACAGTTATGGAATTGCTTTGGAAAGAACGCAGTGCGGGAACGCTAGCGCAGTGCGCTATGATCTGCCGGACGAATCTGGAATGCGGCTTCTGGGCACAGACACTGCATGAAGCGGGGATTCCCTACATGATGAGAGAAAAACCCCGGAACCGTTTCAGCCATTTTGTGATTCAGGATATCTGCGCTTATCTGGCGCTAGGGCAGGGAGACCATGCAAGGCGGCATTTCCTGCGTGTGATGAACCGTCCCGTCAGGTATATGAGGCGGGACAGTCTGCCGGAGACGAAGGTGGATCGGGAGGAGCTGACAGAGCACTACGCCGATAAACCGCTGATCCAGGAACGGGTGAAAAAATTATTCAGGGATATTGACTGCCTTGCCGGGAAACGGGTGCATCTGCAGATTCACTACATACGGAAAGTGATCGGATATGAGTCCTTTCTGCGGGACAAATACGGTTCCGAAAAGGCGGAAGAGCTGATACGGATTGGAGAAGAATTTGAGACGTTTTCCAGAAAATTTTCTTCGGTGCGGGATATGAAGACATATATGGAGCATTATGCGGAAGTGATCAAAGAGCCGGAAAGAGACAGGGAAGGGCTGCAGCTCATGACTATGCATGCTTCCAAGGGGTTGGAATTTCAGAAAGTTTTCCTGCCGGCGTGCAACGAGGGGAAGATTCCTTCCGACAAATCAAAGACGCCGGCTGAGATTGAGGAGGAGAGGCGGATGTTTTATGTGGCAATGACCCGCGCGAAAAATACGCTCTGCCTCGTGTACCATGACGGAAAAACCGGGAAGGACGCGCCTTCCCGGTTCCTGAAGCCGTTGTTATCTTCACTTGGCATACCTATGCGGAGAATGCCGTAGGCATTCTCTTAAGTGAGATTTAGTCGACAATCTCATCAAACTCGGCGGCGTCCAGAAATTCATCAAATGCGTCCGCAACAGCTTCGTATTCCTCGTCGTCCTCGATGTAGCCGAGCTCCGGCTCATCGTTGGGATCTTTCGGGTTTTCGCTGTAGCGGTAGAACCAGACCTCTCCGTCCGCGTTTTCGCCGGTTTCGTCAAGCGGCAGGAGTGCGATGTAATCCTTGTCCGCTACGGTCAGGATCGTGACTACGGCGCAGGTGACCTGCGAACCGTCATCGAGCTCCAGGTCTACGGTCATTTCTTCCTTATCAAGTTCTTCCTGTGTGGTGTTTTTTTCGTTTTTGCCCATAAGTACCTCCGTTTCGATAAAAACAGTATACCACAGATGCAGGAACAAAACCAGAAATAGATTTAGATTGAAATGACGTCCACTATTATTGTATAATATAAACTAACTTAAATTTTGATTCCCGAAAGGAAGTGCGGTGTAACGGGAAGTGGGCTTGAATGAATGGAGGACTTGATGCAGAAGACATTTCATATAAAAAGCGTGGACAGGACAAGAATCTATCCGCTGGGCGTATTTTTTGAGGAGGACGGGCTGCGGATTTCGGCGGTCTGCGACGGCATGGAGGAGACAGGGATTCTTCTCTATGACAGAAAGCACCGGGACGGTGTGCGCATCCCGTTTTCGGAAAACTGCAGGGTGGGTGCGGTTCGTGCCATGCTGCTGTCCGGCTATCGCGATAAGACATGCAGCTATCTTTTTTATAGGGGAGAAGAAACGTTTCAGGACCCTTATTGCAAACGGGTCTGCAATACTTACGGCTATGGTGCGCCGAAAGAGGAGCTGCCCCGGTGCCAGCCCGTTTTGGAGGCATACGACTGGGGAGATGACGAAAACATGCACATACCCTACGAGGAGATGGTTATTTACGCCCTGCATGTGAGAGGGTTTACCAGACACCGCTCGTCCGGCGTGAAGCGGAAGGGCACCTACGCGGGTGTGGAGGAGAAAATTTCCTATATGCAGGAGCTGGGCATTAATATGGCGCTTCTCATGCCCTGTTATGAGTTTGACGAGATTATGCCGGAATATACGGCGCAGACTATGGAACAGGCGATCCTGTCCTACAGACAGGAACTGCCTTCTTCCGACGAGAAGGAAAAGAAAAAGCCCCGCATCAATTATTGGGGCTACCAGCCGGGGCTCTATTATGTGCCGAAGAGCGCCTACGCCCACAGCCGGGACGCGGCGGGAGAGTTTAAGGATATGGTGCGGGCGTTCCACAGAGCCGGCATAGGTGTTTCGATGCAGTTTTATTTTCCGCCGGAAATGAGGGCGGTGGAGATTCTGGATATACTGAAATATTGGGTCCTGGAGTACCATATCGACGGGTTTCACCTGATGAGCGCGTCTCTGCCGATGGAACTGATCGCAGGTGAGCCGCTTCTCTCGGAGACAATGCTTTTGACAGGAGATGGAAACGTCCGCGCGGGAGATGGGAAGACGCGCAATCAGGGATATCTGAGCGACGGGTTTCTGTATGATATGCGCCGGTTTATCAAGGGCGACGACAACATGATTAATCAGTTTCTGTTCCATCTGCGTGAAAATAAGGAAGAGATCGGCATTGTAAACAGCATTGCGCGCTGGGACGGGTTCCGTCTGGCGGATCTGGTGTCTTACGACCGCAAGCATAACGAGGAGAATGGGGAAAATAATCAGGACGGCATGGATTATAACTGCAGCTGGAATTGCGGCGTGGAGGGCAGGAGCCGGAAAAAGGGCATTCGGGAACTCCGCCTGCGGCAGATGAAAAACGCAATTACGATTCTCTTTATGTCACAAGGGACGCCGCTTCTTTACAGCGGGGATGAATTTGCAAACACGCAGGGGGGAAACAATAACCCTTACTGTCAGGACAATGATACGGCATGGATCAAGTGGAATCAGACGGAGACGGGCAGGGAGCTTTTTGCCTATACGAAGTTTATGATCGATATGCGCAAGGCGCACCGTATTCTGCACAGCAGGACGCTTCTCCGCGGGATTGATACGCTTTCGTGCGGTTTCCCGGATATTTCTTTCCACGGGAGAGAGGCGTGGAGACCGGACACTGGCTCCGCCAGCCGCTGTATAGGAATTATGTACTGCGGTTTCTACGCGGCGGAAGGGGAGCAGGAGGAGGAGCGCTTTTTCTATATAGCGGTCAATATGCACTGGCAGGTAGACTATTTGGGGCTGCCGAAGCTTCCTAAGGGAAAGCTGTGGACTTATGCGGCTTCTACGGGGAAGGAGATACCGGAGATTGAAGAGAACTCCTCGTCTCAGGAAATCTGTGTGCCCGCCCGCACCATTGTGCTGTGCGCCACAAAGGATGTGCCTGTGGAGACGGAAAAAGCCGGCAGGAAAAAAGGGAAAAAGATTAAAGGGGATGACGGAAATTCATGAATAAGGCGTGGGAGCACTTTAAGACAATTACGCACCATAAACTTCTGGTTATGAAAGGATGCTTTCGTGTAGGGCTTTACAGACAGGGGCTTTTCCATGATCTGTCGAAATATAGCCCGACGGAGTTTAGGGTAGGGGCGAAGTATTATCAGGGAGACAGAAGCCCAAACAACGCGGAGCGGGAGGATATCGGCTATTCCTCCGCGTGGCTGCATCACAAGGGACGCAACAAGCACCACTACGAGTATTGGATTGACTACAGTTCGAAGGAGATCGAGGGCGGTATGGCGCCCGCGCCGATGCCTGTGCGCTATGTGGTGGAGATGTTTATGGACCGGGTGGCAGCATGTAAGGTTTACCATGGGGATGCGTACAAAGATCAGGATCCGCTTGCTTATTATGAGTCGTCAACGACGCCTCCGCCGCTTCACAAAAAGACGAAGCACATGCTGGAATTTCTTCTGCATATGCTGGCGGAGCAGGGGGAAGAGAAAACTTTCCGCTACATACGCAAAAAAATTTTAAAACGGTAACCGTTCTTTTTCTCTCACATAGGATATGGTATGAGAGAAAAAGGAGATGAAAACCCTATGAATTGTTGTTGGCTGATACTTCTGTTACTTTTCTGCGGCGGGAACGGAAACGGTCTCTTTGGACAGAACGGGAACGGCTGTGGCTGCGAGGAGCCTGTAAGACCGAAACCGCCCTGCAGGGGACCTGAACCTCCCTGCGGCAGACCGGAACCGGAATCCTGCCCTTGCGAGGACTCCCGTTTTGAACCCCGCTTCGAGCAGAGACCCTTCAGTGGGAACGGCTCTACCTGCGGCTGCGAGAATGAAAGTAACTGAGAGCAGAATCTGTAAAAGTCTGGAAGGGATCGCGTGAGCGGTCCCTTGCTTATTACAGGACGCTTTCTTGACGTAAATGAAAGGCGGTGATATATTAGATAAATATGGGAGGAAGAAGAGCATGTTAAATGGAAATAAGGTACTATTCAGCGGTATGCAGGCAACCGGGAACCTGACACTTGGAAATTATCTGGGGGCGCTGAAAAACTGGGTGACGCTCTGTGACGAATACCAGTGTTTTTATTCGGTGGTCGATCTGCATTCGATTACGGTCAGGCAGGATCCGGCGGAACTTCGGAAAAGGGCGAGAAATCTTTTGATGCTCTATATTGCGGCGGGTATTGACCCGGAGAAAAACTGTCTTTACTATCAGTCCCATGTGTCGGGACACGCGGAGCTTGCCTGGATCTTAAATTGCTTTACTTATATGGGGGAGCTAAACCGCATGACCCAGTTTAAGGACAAGGCAGCGAAGCACGCGGACAATATCAATGCGGGGCTCTTTACTTATCCTGTGCTGATGGCGGCAGATATTCTGCTCTATCAGGCGGACGTGGTGCCTGTCGGCAAGGACCAGCTGCAGCATCTGGAGATTACCCGTGACATTGCGCAGCGGTTTAACGCGATTTACGGCGATGTATTTACGATTCCTGAGCCTTATCTGGGAAAGACGGGCGCGAAGATTATGAGTCTCCAGAATCCGGAGAAAAAGATGTCGAAGTCGGACGAAAACCCGAACGGCAGCATTTACCTGATGGACGACACGGACACGATTATCCGCAAGTTCAAGCGTGCGGTGACGGATTCGGAAGGGGCTGTCCGCTACAGCGAGGAGCAGCCGGGTATCCGCAATCTGATCGACATCTACTGCGCCTGCACAGGCAGGAACCCGGAGGAGACGGAGAAGGAATTTGACGGCAGGGGCTACGGCGATTTCAAGATGGCTGTGGGCGAGTCTGTAGTGGCGGTCTTAAAGCCTCTGCAGGAGAGATACGAGGAACTTGGAAAGAACAAGGATTACATTGACAGTGTGATCAAGGAAAACGGGGAGAAAGCGGCGTATTTTGCCAATAAAACCCTGCGTAAAGTACAGAAAAAGGTGGGTTTTCCGGAGAGAATCCGCTGACAGACAAGGTAAACAGTAATCCGACAGGCAAAGAGAGCCGGAAGGGAAAGGTTGAAAGAAAATCTTTCAACCTTGATTTGAGAGTCAAATGAACATGCAAGCATGTTCGCCTGACCCATGGAGGCAAATATGGATAATCAATTGAATCAGCAGACAGGTACCGGTGCGAATCAACAGGGCAATGTCTACCAGCAAGGGAATGTGTACCAACAGGGCAATGCCTACCAGCAAGGGGATGTGTACCAACAGGGCAATGCCTACCAGCAAGGAAATGCGTACCAACAGGGCAGCGCGTATCAGCAGGGAAATGCGTACCAACAGGGCAGCGCGTATCAGCAGGGAAATGCGTACCA
>ERZ779622.414-NODE-414-length-25786-cov-4.885352_pt1 | contig 25786 bp, 22 predicted proteins | sample MGYA00514188_ERZ779622 | MGnify/ENA primary metagenome ERZ779622 (study PRJEB29562, sample SAMEA4376702) | mouse gut metagenome | isolation source: Cecum | study: EMG produced TPA metagenomics assembly of the A DSS colitis mouse model was used to assess the... | reverse complement strand
TAAAGGTATGTATCATATAAGTATCCGGCAGCGCGAAATAGTGCAGCGGCATTGTCCTCGTGGGATCAAACACCGGATGGGAAACCGGCGCCACGATAGCCAGGGCCGCACCGATCGTCTCCGAAAACATGCCTTCCTTGATATTTCCCGCGCCTATGGCACAGGCCACCTGGTCCAGAGCCCCCGTGCAGACCGTCACCTTACAGTCAAGTCCCAGATCCTTCGCCGTCTCCTCCAGCAAGGTTCCCACGACAACTCCGGATTCTTCCACCACCGGCAGCTGGCTCTCCCGGATCCCGATAAAGTCCAGCATCTCCTTCCAGTAACACTTCTTCGTGATATCCCAGTAAGTGGAGGAACACACCAAAGACCCCTCCGTGTAGAAATATCCTGTCATCCGATAAAGGAAATAGTCTTCTATCAGCAAAAACTTATCGGTGCTCTCAAACACCCCCGGCTCATTTCTTTTCAGCCACAGGATCTTGGACGCCGGCCAGCAGGGCTCAAAGCTGACCTGACCGGTCACTTTATAGCACATCTCATCACCGAATTTTTCCTTAAACATCGCCGCTTCTTCTTCCGCCCGGTTATCCATCCAGACGATAGCCGGCCGAAGCACTCTGCCATTTTTGTCAATACACAAAAGCGTCTCCCCCTGGGCTGAAATAGCTAAAGATATCTCATCATCCTCCCGGAAAGCATAAGTCTTTTTTAAATCGTTCAGTCCGTTTTTAAATGCTGTCCAATAGGTCTCCGCTTCCACTTCCACAAAATTTACTTTCGGAGTGTTTAACGGGTACTCCTGTGTGGATACGCCGAGCATCGCCCCCTTTTCATCAAACAATGCGATCTTTAAAGCTGTCGTTCCCAGATCAAGTCCAATCAGTAATCTCATTCCTGCTTCTCCCTTCTGAATCACCTGTCATTACCCTTCTCTGTCTTTCATCCTATCAGAGTTTGCTCATGCAATCGATTACATAGCTTGCCCATATGCCTTACATTTCTTGCTTTTCAAAAATCAGGGCGCAAAAATCCACCCGGATATTATTCCGGTTGTATTTCTCTAAATAAAATGGTATGATGTGAAAAAAAGGGGGAGCGTTTGTTATGGAAGCGTTGTTATTTTCTAAAACGGATATCTATCATGGAAATTATTTTTTCACGAAAAGAGATGCTTCCCATGAATTTACGAAAGCACCTCATTACCATGATTTTTATGAACTTCAGTTCTATGTCTGCGAGTCGGCGGACGGCAAGATAGGCGATATCACAATCAACGGAATCAAACATGAGCTGGTTCAGGGCAGCCTGATTCTGATCAACATGTTCGATGTGCACCAGATCAACATTACCTGCCGGGAGCCATATATCAGATATTGCATCTCCTTTGATTCCAGTCTGCTCTTATTTGCATGTTCCGATGAGTCCAATCTGTTCAATATCTTTTCCCATTGTACACAGGGAAATTACTACAAGCCTTTAACCCCTCAGCAGATTGCAACTTTCGCCGCTCTCTACAACAAGCGTGAAAGACTGAAACTGACAAACGGCAGGGACATCCTTGACAAGGCGATTCTGATGGAAATTTTCGCTTATGTTTACGATATTTTTTATGACGGTCAGTCCATCAGCGACGCGGATTCCAAAGGGCTTGCCACCATAACCGAACTGATCAACTATATCGAGGATCATCTCTCCGAAAATTTATCCCTGGAGATACTGGCGGAACATGCCGCCTACAGCACCTTCCACCTGAGCCGTATCTTCAAACGCTATACGAACAACACCCTGAATAAGTATATTGTGAATAAAAGAATTGACCGCGCAAAGATCCTGATAAAGACGACAGATACCTCGATCACCGAGATCAGCAGAAATGTAGGTTTCAATAACTATAATCATTTTTACCGCACTTTTAAAGCCATAACCGGAATCAATCCGGTGGACTTCCGTGCAAGTTTTTCCGAGGGGCTCTGATAAAATACTGTTATCCGGTTTTCTTCTTTCGATCTCTTTTTTTCAGTATATCCACTTCTCCTTTTAAAAGCAAACAGAATTTTGTTTCAAATGATATAATAACCGCAGAGCACGAGTTTGCGAGTTTTATGGTACAATACCCGCACATTTCACCCCCTTCATCCGTCAATCCTATTATAAGGAGTTCACCCATGTCCAAAGACCACAGTCGCTGCCACTCTCACCGCGATGGCATACTGATAAAAAAGCAGTACGATAAGATTTACCGCTACTGTTACTTCAAACTGCATAACAGGGAACTCGCCGAAGATATCACCCAGGAAACTTTTCTGAAATATCTGGAGCGATACCGCTTTTCCTCTTCGGAGACAGCACTGAAATATCTGTACACGATCGCGGGACATCTCTGCATCGACCAATACCGCAGGCCTGCCGTCCTTCCCCTGGAGGAAACTGCGGAACAAAGCAGTGCGCCCTCCGGGGAAGATTCACTACTCACCGCGATCGCGGTCCGCAGAGCGCTTGGGGAGATGACGTCCGAGGAACAGGAACTTCTGTTGCTCCGCTATGTCAACGAGGTTCCCGTCGGCGTCATCGCAAAACTGTTCGGCATATCCCGTTTTACCCTGCGGCGAAAACTTCTCGCGGCATCTGAAACATTGAAAAACAAACTCGGAGAGGAGGATTTTTTATGAACTCTGTACTGAAAAAAGAATTGAAAAAAAACTTTGAAGCGCCCGCACCCGCCCGCAGGGAGGCATTTTTGCAGGAGTTTGCAGAGCCCGCCGGGATCAGCCTCTTTTCTTTTCTGCTGATTCAGGCGCAGTATATCCGAAAGCGGACTATCACCGTTTCCATCTGCGCTTTCGCGACAGTCCTGTTCGGAAGCATGATACTTCTTGCCGATATGCTCCGGGCGGTCTCGGCCCTCACCCCCCTGCTCGCCCTCACCCTTGTCACGGAGACCGGGCGCTCGGAACATTACGGGATGGCGGAGCTGGAAATGGCGACCCGCTTTTCCCTGAAAAGCACACTCCTCGCCCGCCTCGGTATTCTGGGAACGGGGGACCTCCTGCTGCTCCTTTTGCTTTTTCCCTTAAGCCTCAGAAACAATGATACATCCCCCCTGCGGGCAGGGCTTTTTATCATCACGCCCCTTTTGCTCTCCGCCTTTCTCTGTCTGCACATTGTGCGCAGACGGAGAGACAGGGACGGCGTTTATCTGTGCACAGGCGTCTGTGCATTCGTCAGCCTTATCACTTTCACGCTTCACAATAACAACAATCCTGTTTTCCTGTGGCTCCTCAAGGAAAGCTCCTGCGCGGGATGGATCGCCGCCGTCATGTTTCTCTTCGCCGGCACCGTAAAACAATATCAAAATCTGATCGATCGGGAGGAACTGGTATGGAACTGATCATGGACTGTGTGTCAAAACAATATAAAAACAAGATCGCCGTTGACAGGATCTCACTGACGCTCTCCGAGGGCGTCCACGGACTGCTGGGGGAAAACGGAGCCGGAAAGACCACGCTCATGCGGATGCTCTGCGGCATCTTAACGCCGGACAGCGGCACTGTCACCTTCGACGGCATGGATGTAAGCGAGGAAGCCTACCGGGCGCACCTCGGCTATCTGCCCCAGGACTTCGGCTATTACCCGGAATTCAGCGCCGCGGACTTTCTCCGGTATCTCGCCGCGTTAAAAGGCATTCCGAAGCAGAAGGCAAAACAGAAATCGTCAGAACTCCTTGCGCTTGTATCTCTGTCTGACGTCGCCCGAAAAAAGATCAAAACCTTCTCCGGCGGTATGAAACAAAGGCTTGGCATCGCCCAGGCGCTCTTGAACGATCCAAAGCTCCTCATTCTCGACGAACCCACGGCAGGGCTTGATCCGGGGGAACGGGTGCGCTTCCGCAGCCTGATCGAAACGCTCGGGAAAAACAGTATCGTCTTATTGTCCACCCACATTGTCTCCGACATCGAGCATATCGCGGATCAGGTACTGATCATGAGACAGGGACAGCTCATCTACCAGGGAAAATGGGATGAGACAAAGGGGAATCTGGAAAATTTTTATCTGAGGGAAACCGCCGCGAAATAACCGACAGGCAAAATCTGACTTTTCGCTTTCCTTTTCATCACAAAACGCATAAGAAAGGAGAAAAAATGGAATATTTAAGCACACTCTATCGATACGAAATAAAAAAGATCACCGGGAAAAAGATTTTTTGGATAACATTGTTTCTAATCCTGCTTGTCATCACAGTCATCCCTCTCCTGCCGCTGACCGGAAAATCCTATGTGGACGGCGAAGTGACCGACACCCATTACCACATGTTCCGGGTGGATCAGGCTCATGAGCGGGCTCTCTCCGGCAGAGCCATCGATCAAACCCTGCTGTCGGAAACCATCTCCGCCTACGAAAAAATTCCCGATCCCGAGGGGCGCTATACGCTGACAGAGGAGTACCAGGCATGTGCCCGCCCCTATGCCGCCGTCTTTCAACTGATCAGCCGATGGTTCGACCTGCCCTTTCTGAAAGATATTCTGGCTCTTGAGGTCACGGAAAAATCCTTCTACGAGGCGCGCCTTGCTTTTCTGGAAGAAGAATGGCAGGGGCAGTTTCTGACAGAGCAGGAAAAGGCATTCTGGCTTGAAAAGGAGGCAGAAATTTCCATCCCCTACCTCTACTATTACCATGAGGGCTACACCATGCTACTCAAATCTTTTAACGCGCTCTGCGTCCTGATACCGCTCTTTTCCGCCATATGCCTCCCCGGCATCTTTGCGGAGGAACATACTCGCAGGATGGACCAGCTCATCCTCTCCGGCGCAAAGGGAAAAACTACCGTATATCTTGCCAAGATATCAGCCGGCGTTACGGTCTCCCTCGCCTCCGGCGCTCTTATGGTGCTCGCCTCCGCCATACTTACTCTCGGAATCTACGGTACCGACGGCTTTCACATGCAGCTTCAGGTCACTCCCTACCCGTTCTCCCATCCGCTGACGATAGGCGCCGCCTGCCTTATCATGTGCGGCATCTCGCTGATCCTCTCGATTTTTATCGGCATTTTCGTCATGGTTCTGTCGGAATGCCTCCACAGCGGCATTGCCGCCATGTCGGCCACAGTGGCGCTCATCCTCATCGCCCTGATAGGCAAAGTGCCCGCACAGCACCGGGTTCTCTCTCAGCTTTTTTGCTGGCTGCCCTTTTCCTTTCTGAATATCCGGAATGTCTTTGATCTGAGGACGCTGCCTGTTTTCGGCCACTGCCTGCTCTCCTGGCAGATCGTGCCGGTGCTTTATCTTCTCTCCTCCGCCCTGCTCGCCGCTGCCGGCAGGAGAGTTTATCAGAGATATCAGGTGTCGGGGAGATGACATCCAACCGCTGTCACCGTCTCCTTTTGTAATGCCCGATCTCTGTCTCCGGGAAATGTTCTTTCAGATATGCCAGTACCTCCTGCACATCCTCCGCATGTTCCATGCGCAGTTTGTGCTCCCTCTCCCGCTGATCGATCAGCATCAGATAGTGTTCGGTCACGGGAAGGTCTCCCGACTCACCGCTCTCGATCCGCAGGTACGCCTTTCTGATCTCCTCATAGGCGATGGCTTTTATCCGGATAAAATAGCGGTAAAACAGGAAATTTTCCCCCAGGCGGACCTCCGCCGCCTTTTTTCCCCTCCGAAACTCTTCTCTGAGCGCCTCCTCGGCAACGCTCCCGGCAAGAAGCTTTATTTTCATACAAAGTTTCTCCTCTTTTCATCTGTTCTGTATCCGCGGCGGATCTGAAAATCAAATTTGAACAGGCAGAAGATTTTTTGCGCAGCTGTTCCCTGAAAACCTCACAGGGCATTATATATTATATATCCGTTTTATTCTGCCTCCCGGATGGAGATCCCCAGCTCCTCCAGCTGCGCCTCGTCCACCACGTTGGGCGTCTCGCACATCAGATCCGAGGCATCCTTCACCTTCGGGAAGGCAATCACCTCCCGGATGCTGTCCGCGCGCGCCAGAAGCATCACGAACCGGTCCACGCCGTAGGCAAGCCCTGCGTGAGGCGGCACACCGTACTGGAAAGCGGAGAGCAGATAGCCGAACTTCTCCCACGCCTTCTCCTGCCCGATACCGAGTACCTCGAACATCTTCTCCTGGATATCGTTCTGGTGGATCCTGACGGAACCGCCGCCCAGCTCCACACCGTTTAAGACGATATCGTAGGCCTTCGCCCGCACTCTGCCCGGATCGGAGTCGATATACTGCCAGTCCTCCTCCATCGGCATGGTAAAGGGATGGTGCATCGCCATAAACCGGTTCTCCTCGTCGGACCACTCAAGGAGCGGGAACTCCGTCACCCAGAGGAAATTGAACTGGTTCGGATCGTACAGGTTAAGCTGCTTTCCGAGTTCCAGACGAAGCTGTCCGAGGACGCCCCAGACGATCGTATTTTTATCCGCCGCGAAGAGCAGAAGGTCTCCGTTCTCTCCGCCCATCGCCTGAATCAACGCCGCAGTCTGTTCCTCCGTCAGGAATTTTGTGAAAGAAGACTTCACCGCGCCGTCCTCCCCGATACAGAGGTAAGCCAATCCCTTCGCGCCGCTGCCCTTCGCCATATCCACCAGCGCGTCGATCTTCTTTCTGGGCATCGCTCCCTGTCCCTTGACATTGATACCGCGCACGGAGCCGCCGTTCTCCAGAGCGGAGGTAAAGACGCCGAAACCGCAGCCCTTTACCACTTCTGACACATCCGTCAGTTCCATGCCGAAACGGGTATCCGGCTTGTCGGAGCCGTAGCGGTCCATCGCCTCCTGCCATTTGATCCGGGGCAGAGGCAGCTGTACATCCAGTCCGATGCTCTCCCTGCACACATACTGAATCAATCGTTCATTCACATCCAGCACATCCTCCACATCCACGAAGGACAGCTCCATGTCCGCCTGGGTAAACTCCGGCTGTCTGTCCGCGCGCAGGTCCTCATCCCGGAAGCACCTCGCGATCTGGAAGTACCGGTCGTAGCCGGAACACATCAGAAGCTGCTTGTAGAGCTGGGGCGACTGGGGCAGCGCGTAGAAATTGCCCGGATGCACTCTGCTGGGCACCAGATAATCCCTCGCCCCCTCCGGCGTGGAACGGCAAAGAATCGGTGTCTCGATCTCCAGGAAGCCTTCCTTCGCCATAAACTCCCGCATCGCTGTCACCATCCTGCTGCGCAGCATCAGTTTCTGCTGCAGATCCGGCCTTCTCAAATCGAGGAACCTGTATTTCAGGCGAATTTCCTCCTTCGTCCTGGAGTCCGACTCGATCGGGAACGGCGGTGTCTCCGCCTCCGCCAATATACGCACCTGCTTTGCCCGCACCTCGATCTCGCCGGTGGCAAGATTTTCGTTCACCGCGCCGCCGCGCTTTTCCACGGTGCCGATCACTGCAATCACAAACTCACTGCGCATTTTTTCCGCCTTCGCGAAGGCCTCACTGCCGCAGTCAGCCTCCTCAAAGATAATCTGTAAGATACCGGAGCGATCCCGCAGATCCACAAATATGATACCGCCCTTGTTTCTCTGCTTCTGCACCCATCCCATCACAGTGACGGTCTCCCCCACGTTTTTCACGGAGAGCTCCGCGCAGCAGTGGCTCCTCTTCAATCCCTGTATTGACTCTGCCATCATTCTTTCCTTCTTTCTAAATAATATAGTATGGACTTTCTATTTTTTTAATGCTGATGTTTGCCCGAACAATAGAAGAAAAGGGGCGACTTGCCACCGCATCAAAGCCCCATTCTTCTATTGTTCGAGTATACTCATCAACATCTTTAAAATTTAAGTTCTTCCTTATAAAAATCCTGAAACTCCGTATAGCCCTGCGCTTTCAGCTGCTCTTTCTGGAATTTCTTATTCTTGTTCATCCGCGTGACAAGCACTTTCTTCCCGGCTTCCCGCTCCTCCTGGGCCTGTCTCATGACCTTCGTCATCACCTCCGCGGAGATCCCCTTCTCGATCAGGTAGGCTGTCTTCTCCGCCGCTCCCGGCACCTTGAATCCGTTCTCCAGCAACAGCAGGATGATCCGCTCGAACCCGATGGAAAATCCGCAGGCCGGCACATCCTTCCCGGTAAACTTTCCTACCATCTTGTCGTAGCGCCCTCCGCCCCCGCAGCTTCCGCCGAACTGAGGCATGGCGATCTCAAAAATCGTGCCCGTATAGTAGGACATGCCCCTCACCAGCGTGGGATCAAAGACCAGCTCAAAGAAATCTCCCTTCGAAGCGTTCACACTCTCCAGGATCTCCTGAAAGCCTCTGCTCACTTCCTCCGGCAGATATTCATCCAGTTTTCCTGTTATACAGGCGGCTTTATCCTCCGCCTTCCCCATTTCTTCAAACAGGCTCAGGTATTTTCCCACGACCGCTTCCCCGTATCCTGCCCGGAGAAGTTCCGACTTTACGCCGTCCAGGCCGATCTTGTCCATCTTATCCAATATAATGAAAACCTCATCATAGCTCTCCTCGGCAAAACCGCTGTATGCCGCCATCGCCTTCAGTATCTGCCTGTCGTTGATGCGGATCTGAAAATCCCGAAAGCCGAGCTTTCCGAGCGTCGTCGTAGTCGCCAGGATCAGTTCGATCTCCGCCAGGTTCGAAGCCTCCCCCAGAATGTCGATATCGCACTGCATAAACTGACTGTATCTTCCCCGCTGGGGCCTGTCCGCACGCCATACATTGCCCATCTGCAGCGCCTTAAAGGGTGCGGGCAGATCGCCGCTGTGCGCCGCATAATACCGGACAAGGGGTACCGTCAGATCGTACCGCAGACCGCCGTCCACGAGATCTTCCTCCCTCAGATCTCCCTCCAGTTTCAGCTTCTCACCGCGCTTTAAGATCTTGAAGATCAGCTTCTCGTTCTCACCGCCCGCCTTGCAGTTTAAATTTTCCAGATGCTCCACGGTAGGGGTTTCCATAGAAGTAAACCCGAAGCTCCCGTAGGTCTCCTTGATCAAACCTATCACATAATCCCGAATTTCCATCTCCTCCGGCATAATATCCTTCATGCCGGTAACCGGTTTTTTACTCAATGCCATTGTTTTTCTCCCTGTACTTTATTTCTGCTCTATCTTACAATGAATTACCACATTTTTCAACTCTTCTCACCGGAAAAAACAAAAATAGTATTATAATTTTATTTTATATGGTATAATAAATGAAATTATCTGGTTTTTGATTCTATGTGACACATAAGGAGAAATTTGACATGAGTGAAGCATTCCATATTATCAGCGACGGTTCCTGCGATCTTCCCCCGGCACTGGCCCGGGAAAAGAATATTACGATCGTGCCATTTTATGTCTCTTTCGACGAGGAACACTATCTCCGGGAAAATGTGGAGATCGATGTCAGGGATTTTTATCAGCAGATGATAGACAAAAAGGGCGTCTACCCCAAATCCTCCATGCCCTCTGTCAGCGATTATGAGGAGGCCTTCCTGCCCTTTGCGAAGGAGGGAATTCCCGTGATCTGCATCTGCATCACCACAAAATTCAGCGGGTCCATGCAGTCGGCCCTGAATGCCAGGTCCATGATACTGGAACGCCTGCCGCACGCCGAGATCACAGTGATCGACGCCACCGTCAACACCGTCCTGCAGGGACAGTATGTGCTGGAGGCCGCCGCTCTGCGCGACAGCGGCGCAGGCTGCCGGGAGACCGTCGCACGCCTGGAGCAGATCAAACGCACCGGCAGGATCTTTTTCACGGTGGGAAATATGGAATATTTAAAACACGGCGGCAGGATCGGAAAGGTAGCCGCCCTGGCCGGCGGTATTCTGGACATCCGCCCGGTCATCACCTTAAAAGAAGGCGAGATCTTCCCCTCCGGTATCGACAGAGGGCGGAAACGCACCCTGCAGAAAGTGATGGATCTTTTGCTGGAATATCTGAGAGAGAGTTCCCTCCCCATCGAATGTTACAGTCTCGCCGTCGGATACGGTTACGATTTGGAAGAGGGCGCTGCCTTCCGGGACCACGCCCTCCTCACGTTAAAAGAAAAAGGATTTTCCATCGATGAGATTCCCGTTTACCAGATTGGCGCCACGATCGGCGTCCACACCGGCCCTTATCCGCTTGGCTTCGGGATCATCGAGAGAGGGATCCACGCCTGGAACATCAAAGCATAAGGCGATAGATCGCTTTCAGATCCTCCTCGTCCAGCGAAACGAAACCGCCGATATGCCCCTCTCTGCCGTTTCCGTAACAGGCAGTGTGCGCCATCCTCTCGATATCTTCCTCCTTTGCCCCGAGTTCTTCAAAGTTCCCCGGCATACCGATGGATTTTAAGAACCGGCGCAGAGCCTCTATGCCGGCCTTTGCAGTCACTTCCGGATGCGCAAAATCCATGGAGCATCCCCAGACCCGGACTGCCAGCTGCGCGAAGCGCTTCACATCGTGCTGCATCGTATAGGTCATCCACGCGGGGAACACCACCGCCAGACCGGCGCCGTGGGCACAGTCGTATATGGCGGAGAGTTCATGCTCCATGTCGTGACTCGCCCAGTCCTGTCCGCGTCCCACGCCGCAGCAGTTATTGTGTGCCAGCATACCCGCCCACATAATATTTGCTCTCGCCTGATAGTCGTCCGGATTTTCCATCACCTTCGGCGCCTCGTGGATCATAGTGGACAACAGTCCTTCAATCATGCGGTCCGTCACTTCCACATCCGTCGTGTTCGTAAAGTAGCGCTCGAACAGGTGCGCCATAATGTCCGTAATACCGCAGGCTGTCTGGTAAGCAGGAAGCGTCTGCGTCAGCGCCGGGTTCAGAATCGAAAAGGACGGGCGAAGCGCCTCCCCGTGGCCGCCTCTTTTGAGCATCCCCTCCTCCTTTGTAATGACGGAGTCCGGACTTCCCTCGCTGCCCGCCGCCGCGATGGTCAGCACCGTGCCGATCGGAAGCGCTTTCTCCACATCTTTCCCCTGGTAAAAATCCCAGAAATCCCCGTCGTACACCGTGCCCGCCGCGATCGCCTTGGAGGAATCAATAGTACTGCCGCCTCCCACTGCCAGCACGAAATCTACCTTTTCTTTTCGGCACAGCTCAATGCCCTCGTATACCAGCCCGCTCCTCGGATTCGGTCTTACACCGCCCAGTTCCACATAGGAAATGCCTTCCGCTTCCAGCGACCTTTTCACACGTTCGAGAAGCCCGGAGCGCACCACGCTGCCGCCGCCGTAGTGGATCAACACTCTGCTGCCGCCAAAGCGCTTCACATATTTTCCCGTATTGTTCTCCTCATCTTTTCCAAACACAAAATAAGTAGGACTATAAAAAGTAAAGTTTTCCATCTCATTTCCTCTCTTTTCTCTTTTTTATATGACTACTCTGTCTATCCTAACACAGGACACGGTCTCCTACAAGGCATCGGGGAAAATAATCCCGGCCTCACGCCGCATCTCCTCCATCACTCCGATCACGTTCCGCGTGACCTCCAGACCCTTTCGGATCGTGCCGTAATTCTCCCGCAACAGCAGACTTGTCATATTCCTTACTTCATAGAGCCATCTGTCCGGTTGATCCTGCAGATTAAAAGAACTTTCTCCCTCCCTTGTGCAGAGTCGGACATTCGTCATCCCGTTCGCCCCGCCTTCGATGTAGAGATATCCCTTCTCTCCCTGGATCTGGACGCAGTTCTCTCCCCAGGTATCCTTTGCCCCCGCACATTCGCTGACAAAGTCTGGATACTGCAAAATGGCGATACCGGAAGTGTCCACGCCGGTCCGGCACATATTGGGATAGTAGACGGCTCTCTGCGGCTTTCCAAACAGTGCCACATTCAGATACACATTGTAATAATTAATGTCCTGCAGACATCCACCCGCAAAATCAGGGCTGAACACATTGGGGACTTCCCCCGCAAGGAGCTTATCATACCGGCTGGAATACTGGCTGTAAGACGACAGCACAAGGCGGATCCTGCCGACCTCCGGGAGTTTTTCTCTGACAATGCCCAGATTTGGGAAAAATGCCGTAGGGGTCGCATCCGCTAACACCAGTTGCTTTTCTTCCGCCAGCGCGATCAGTTCCTCCACCTGTTCCTCCTGCGGACACATGGGTTTCTCACAGATCACGTTTTTTCCGTGCAAAAGCGCTGCCTTCGCCTGCTCATAGTGCAGGTTGTTGGGCGATGCCACATAGACAAAATTGACCTCCTTATCGGACAGCATTTCCTCCAGCCGGGTGTACACCTTCCGGACTCCGTATTTATCCGCCAGCTCCCGCCCTTTCGCTTCTGTTCTGGAATAGACCGCCTCCAGAGAAATACCTTCCGTAATCTGCACCCCGTCCAAAATAGACTGCACAATAACACCGGAACCTATTGTTCCGAGCCTGATCTCATTCATACAATTCCTCCTTCTGTTCAACTCCTTATATGACATGATTATAACACACGCCGCCCTGAGATGTCACTTGTCAAACTGCACTCAGGAAAAAACCGTCCTCCTTACAGCGTTAAAAAGGATTGTCGCTGGCCCCATAGCCAAAGTTGACGACCGTGCTCTCTCCGTAAGCCTCCCAGACCTCCAGATAATCCTTTTCCGCGACATTCTCCTTCATGCCGTCCTCCCCTGTGCGCATATAGGAAGCGTTTCCGTCCGCGTCAAAGGTTTCCTCGTACTGCGAGGATCGCCACCGCAGATTTTTGCGGTCAAACTCATAGACCGCAACGCAGTGCTCTCCGGCCGTATAAATACATTTATCCCCATAGCTGACCGGATAGGCCGTCCCCAGACTCTCTATCTGCTCCAGCGTATAGATCGTCCCGTCCACACAATAATATACTCTGCAATATAGCGCCGCGTCATGTCCGTTGTCGTCGTCATAGGTCATATCCGTAGTAAACAAAACATCGTTTTTTTCACCGATATCCCGCAGAGAAAACTGCTCCTCATCCCCGAGTCCCGCAATGATATCTCCGTACATTTCTTCATTATTCTCCGCTCCGCTGTTTCCGCATCCCGACAACAAAAACATAACCATCACCAATATCAGCAACAGATGTCCGTAATTATATTTTTTCATCCTTCTTTCTCCTTCCGGCATACCGCCCGTCATCTCTTCCTGCTTCCCCAAATATAACACAGGCACAGTACAACTCCCACCGCTCCCGCCAGAATGGCCGGAATCAACAGTCCTCCATAATTCATCGGCGCCGCCTCATAGTTTCCGGTCACCATGTACCGGTACAAAATATACTCCAGGCTTACCGCAGCGCTCTCCAGCATCCTCTCAAATCCCGTCAGAAGAATGCCGATCGCCAGAAACAAAAACCCGCTGCACAACAACAGGTTCATCCTTCTGTTGTGGGCGTTGATCCGCACCATATCCTCCAGTGTGATCTGTGTACCTTTCTTTTCCACAGTCTTGTTCCCATCTCCATCGCTTTCCTCCAGCAGTAATTCTTCCAAAGAAGTCTGCAACAGGAGGGAAAGTCTTACCACACTCTCCACATCCGGCATTCCGGCACCATTCTCCCACTTTGACAGTGTCTGCCTGGAAATACTCAGCTTTTCCGCCAACTGCTCCTGCGTCATGCCGGAAAGCTTCCGCAGCTGATAGATCTTTTTTCCCAATTCCATACTGCACGCTCCTTTTCTTCCTCCGTTTGGATCGACCCGCGCATGCCCGGCTCTCTCCCTGCTGACATCATTTTATCCCGATACAGGCAAAAAAGTAAAGCAACAGACGCTTACATTCTCGCCCCACATCTTTACAGAACAGGCTTTCGGCAAAAAGCAGCCTGACACTGCCAGACTGCTCTCCATTCTTTACCTCCTCCGCTAACGGGAAACTTCCCTCGCCCGCCTCTGTCCGGAGGCTTTCTTTTTCGCGCTCTTTTTCTTTCGCCTTTTTCTCTTTTTCTTCTTTTTCTTTTTTCTGCCTGAAGATTTATCGTACCGTCCTCTCTCTACGACGGAAAAGAAGATGCAGACGCCCAGAACTATCGCTGCGGCTATGCCGATGACGATGATAAGGGACCTGTGCTCTTTGATCTGGTCTCCCAGACTGCGCACTGCGCCGCCCTTCTCCTGATCCAGCCTGATCTCCCCGGAACCGCCGCTCTCTCCGCCCGTGGTCAGGCTCTCGCCGCTCCCGCCGGAGGACTCCCCGCCTATCACTATGGCAGAGGGACCGTCCTTTGGATCGATCACCGACACCTTGCCGCCCCCCGTGAAATCTGTCCGGTCCGTTTTTTTGCCTCCCGGTCTCAAAGCTCCCGCGGTTCCACCCGCTGCGCCTGCCGCTGTCCCTGTTATCTTTCCCTTTCCTGAGATCACGCCCGCCAGAATAGCCTCGGCATTCAGCGGATCGTTCACAAACCGGGTTGTCTCATCATACAGCCCCTGGTTCATGTTGTTCTTTTCAGAGCTGCCGCTCCCCTTTTTGTCGCTTCCGCCGCCTGCGCCGGATCCCCCATTTCCTTTATCCGCCCCGGCGTTTTCGCCGCTCCCGCCGGAGGCATTTCCGATTTCCACCCGGATGGGCGCTGACACATTTTCTATGAGCGGATCTTTGCTCCCGTAGGAGGCGTTCGCCGTGTGGAATGATCCCTCGCGGTAGCCGATCTCCACCGCCATGGGCCCTGTCTTACCGGCGCTGATATGCACCTTCCCCAGATTCAGATTTTCTCCTGTAAACAGACTCCCTGCCGAAGCGACATAGACATCCAGCAACTTTGTCTCCTCATTGTAGATATAGCCGCATTCCGTGCCGGCAAGAGAGGGAGAAAACTGAAATTCCACCGTCGCCGCATCCTCCGGTTCCACCGTGAGGGATACACTGACCGCCGTGATCTTCTCCTGGTCCGCTCTGCCCATCGTCAGAGATACATCCGCGCCTCCTTCGGACTGCGTGATCGTCACGGCATCCTCCCCCGCCGCCAAAACCTGCAGCGGGAAAAACGCCAGACATAAAAGCGTGCCGAGAAGTAATCCATATTTTATTTTTTTTGATCTGCGCCTCCTGCCCCTGCAGGACATACTGTTCAACATATGCTACTCTTCCTTATCGTTCCTGAGTGAAATGCGCGGCAATTCCTCCGGTATCACCAGGGCCGCAGTATCGCTCACCACTCTCTGCCCTTCGTTGGTCAGAGCATTGTCCACACGGTAGAGCTGTGCGCGCACTTTCTTTCCGCCCAGATCCGCCTGCAGTCCTTCCTCTATCCAGTAGATCCATATCCCGTCGCTGACTTCGCCCATCATGCCATCGTTGTCGGGAAGCTTTGCCAGGATGATCTGCTCTGCTTCCAGCTCCCCGTCATTATTCAGACCGCCGACAATGCCGCCCTCCTCATCGTAGAGCACTACCATGTTGTAGGCGGGATTTCCCTTGTAACTTCCGGTAAAGATCAGGGATCCCCGCGGAATCACTTTGCCCTCCGCATAGGTATAATCTCCCTGAAGAATGCCGACTGCTCCCTCCGTACTGTTCTCTTTTGCTCCGAAGGTGATATTATCTCCCGCAGGCCCTAACAGATCGATCTCAGAAACGGCCATTGTGCTTTGTCCTGCCGCCCGCAGCCGCACATACGCCGCATCGTAGGTACAGATCCAGGGATCTTTATCCGCATTCTCAAAATAGACTGTCTGGCTTCCGACCTCATTTTTAAACCTTCCCTTTTTCACATTGGTCCAGTTGCTGCCGTCCGCACTCACATCAATCTCATATTTCCCCACCGGGGTTCCCGCATCCAGCGTATATTTCAATCCACATACCGCGCGTTCCCGTCCGAGTCCGATCACGATCTGCGCATCGCCCTCCGCCGTCTTTCCGGTATAGGTATTTTTATAATCATTATCCGCCACCCGGCTGACGGTCAAAACAGGTTCCGGCTCGCAGGGATCTTCCTCCACTCCTTCCCCTGCCGCATCCTCCTCGGAGGTCATATTGGTCGTCACTTCCCACATCGACTTATCCAGGCTGCCGTCGTGGGATATCTTCACTTCGCCGATCTTTTCCGTGTTGGAGCGGAAGCCGAACTGATCCACCGCCGTCGCCTCATAGGTCAGCACTCTGTTGTTGATGGAGGACACATGATCCACATATGTGGTATCCGTCGTAAAGCCTGCCACCTGCCTGTTCTGCCTTCCGTTTTCATAGTAGACTCTGGTGATCTCGTAGCCTAACACCGACGCCGGATCAGCCGTGCACCGGATCGATACCTTCACCTCGTTCGACGCACCGGTACCCGTCTTCACACTGCTGTCAGAGCTTATCACATTCTCCCCTTTGACGGAGCCCGTAATCCCCTTCTCCATCTCGTACACTCTGGCATCGTCGGTCAGATAGTACAGCGCCCGTTCCTCCTTCTCAAACTGCGACGCGTAGCGGACCGTCTCCTCATCCGGCACAAGTCCCCAGCGCACAAAGAAATCCGTCAGATCCTTCTTCGCCGCCGCACAGGCCAATCGCATAAAATTCTGATCGCTGCCGCCGTCCAACTTTAATCCGCCCTCCGCCGCCGCCGGATTTCTGCTGTAGGAATCCACCCTTGCATAGAACAGATTCTCCAGCTGTTCTTCATAACTGTCATAAGTCTTATAATTGTAATCTCTGTCGTAGGCGAGATGGAGCTGCCAGTACATCGCAAGATGCGTGAATACATTCGTTGGATGCCCCACCGTTCCGGAGGTCACTTTCTCATATACTTTATTGTAGTCAAAACGCACCGTATCGTTGCTGTCCTTCGATTTGGTGAGCTGCGCAAAATAGTTGTTGGTCACTTCGGCTATGGCATAATTACCCTGGTTGATATTGTGGCCTATCTCATGGCTGATCCCCCAGCCGAAATAATTGCCGTCCACATATCTGCCTTTTTCATCGGCCGTCACCGGCTTTCCGGAAGAAAGCCCGCTCACAGACCCCCACTCTATACCGATATGGTTTCCGGAAGCGTACATGAAAGCTCCCGCAAACATTCTCATATATCGGATATTTAAATGGCGCGCAGGCAGCCTGTCCGTAGACGGCACGCCCTCCCCGGCTCCCAGCCCCTTGTGCTGATAGAACAGTTCCATCATCCCGTCCATAGCAAGCAATGACTGGCTCAGCTTCTCGGCGCGCTCCTCCGTGGTGCCCCCTCCTAGCCCCGCCAGAATCTGTTTCGCGGAGACGGACAGCATCATCTGATCCAGCACGATATCCGTGGCGCCCAGAACACAGTTCTTCTCATCGTAGGTCCTGTTCACCTTATTTCCCTCCGGCGCCGTCTCGTGAATCTCCCTGTGGGCGTTCTCCAGATTTGCCACATGCTCCTCCAGCTCTTTGACATAGGCGCCAATCAGTCTCTTTCTCGTCTCTTCATCCGTCACACCGTGGAGATCCAGCACCGGTTCCTTTGCGCCGCCGCTCACCCGCACCGCATATCTGTCCTCATCGCTGTCCCCCGTGTACTCAACATAGAGCGCTCCGCCGCCCTCGGCGGCGATAGTCTGAAGCTCCGGTATGGTGATCTCGTTTCGTCCCACTCTCAGGGTTGCCACCTTCGACGCGAAGGAAGCTGCCTCCGCATGATACTGGGTCGCGATCAGATTGAGCCTGGATTCCGTTCCCGTCTTCAGTTCGTCATGCCCCACATAGATCACAAGCTGTTCTCCCTCGTAGGCTGTGACACCCAGAGGCTGCCATCCATTCAGTCCGCTGAATCCGAGATGTCCGTCTTTTTTGCTGTTGATCTTTGGATCCACCATCACAATATCATCAAACTCTTCCGTCAAAAGTCCTCTGGCGTTATCCAACTCCCGCTGAAGCATCTCCCGCTCGGGGTGATATTCTCCGCTGGCCTCATCCTTCGTATCAAGACGCTTTTGCAGATCGTCTATCTTCTCTTTTGTCACATCCGCCTGCAGTTTTGTGTGCAGATCATCGGCGTAAAGCGCCATAATATCGTCTTCCAGACTGTCGTAGTGGTAAAAATTCACTTCCGCCACAGTGATATTGCGCAGGGCATAAGCTCTGGCAAAGCCAAGCCTTATTTTGTTGGCCTCCACTGCCTGGTTTAACTTGATCAGATAATATTTCCGTCCGTTTTTGTCCATCCTCTGCATGACGGAAACATTTTTCGCGTAGGTTCCGTCCGGATGTTCCTTATCATAATAGTACACGGACACCTTCCCGTACGATGCAATATCCTCCGGTTCCGCGAAAGTGATATAGTTCATCTTATAATAATCATCCAATGTAAACAAGAGCCCTTTGCTCCCGGATACATATTCCGCGCCGTCATCCCAGTCCGAAACCTGATAGTAGGAAGCAGCGTCTTTGTCCGCAACGCCGGATGCGCTCCGATCATCCTGATCCAAAACGCTTCCCACCATGGTGCCCCTCATATGGGATACGCTGACGATATGGGCGCTGAGTTTCCCCTTTCCATTGGAAGTGTTCAGAAGTTTATAATTCGGCATCTCCGCCGGTTTTATCGTTGTCGTCCTCACTTCCGAGGTGAGGGAGGGTGCGCTCTCGCCTATATCGTTGACACCCGTCACATAAATCTCGTATGTGGTCAGTTCCTTCAGCCCGTAGATCACATACCGGTTTTCCTTCACGCCGGCGATCTTGGCATAGGAGGTCTTCCCGTTCTCCCTGTAATATATGTTGTAACTGTCCGTATCCTCCATCAACTTCCAGGACAGGCTGATGCGGGAGGCTCCCACCGACGCCTTCAGATTGTCCGGCGCGTCAGGCTTCTTCGTCACCACCGGCACCGCGTCAGTCTCATCGCTCCAGGGACTGGTCCAGGTGCCGTTGACAGAGCGCACCTTCACTTTGTAGACGACCCCGTTTTGCAGTTTGTCATTCTGAAAGGATTTGACCTGCAGGCCGTTGGAGGCCGCACGCTTTCTCTCCGATACGCCGTCTCTGCTGATCTCCACCTCATAACCTGTCACATTCCGCCCAGGATCCCAGCTCACCTGAAATCCCTTGTTCTCCAAAGTCACCCGGACGTTCTCCGGTCTGTCCAGATCCGGTTCCGGAATACGGTTTTCCGTATCGTTGAGGAACTCCACCCGAGTGATCTCCGCCAGATTGCCCCCAAATGTGCCGGTGATCTTTATCGTAATCCTTTTCACCGCCGTCCGTCCTCCCAGATCGATCCGCAGAGGCGCTCCTTCCGCCTCTTCCTGCAGGGACGCCGTTCGGACCGCCGACTGCACTTTTCCGTCCGCGATCACAAATTTCACCGGCTCTGTCTCCGTCTCCACGGTGATCTCACCCTGTTTGATTCCGTTTTCTCCGACAGATATCTCCACCTCTTCCATCTGCACGGGCTCAGACGCACTTCCCCCCTCCAGATTAAAACCGATCTCCACCGGATTTTCTTCTGAAATATCTCCGACGTATTTGTTTTTCAGCTGAACAGGTGCACCGTCTCCTGTTAAGAGCAAGTCCACATCCCCGGTGAGCGCCGTGCTCTCCTCATTGATGTTTACCTGTACCGCGCCGGCGGGAACCGCACCCGTCACCGATGCGCTGACATCCGCCTTCTGATCCAGGAGACTTTTGCTGTTTGTGTAATACTGCAGATCCACCAGATCCGTCTTCCCATCCTTGTCCAGATCCGCAGCACCGACGCTTCCTTCGCTGATGGCTTTCAGTATCTCGTTCTTATCAGCCCCGTCTATTTTTCCATCTCTGTTGACGTCCCCGAGCAACATCACTCCGGGATGGGGAGCCCCCGCCTCATATGCCACGCCGGGCAGCTCCACCGCTCCCGTGTAGACTTCAAGCGTCCGCACATCGCTCCCCACCAGAATATCCTGTTCAAAAGGAAGAAAACCGTAACTGTCATCGCTCACCGCTGCGCGCAGGCGATATGTACCGGGCTCCAACTCCTCAAAAAAGGCCTCCTTTTTCTCCGGTTCCGCATCCGAATTTTTCGGCAGAACCACGGCCTTTGTCGCCCCCGATACCTGACCCGAGGCATCCTCCAGTGAAATGTTAAGTGCGATATCCTCATAGACCGGCAGGGCGTTCATCAGATAAACCCTCACGCCGCCCTTCGCCCCGGCAGGCGTTTTATCATTCCAATCCTTGTCCTCCTGCGCCGGAGAAACCGTCTCCTTCACATCGTTCCCGGACACCGCATCCTCATCCTGCTCCGCCGTCTTCTGCGTCTTATCCGCTTCCTGATCTGCCGTACTCTGCGTCCTATCCGCTTCCTGATCTGTCGTCTTCTGCGTCTTTGTCCCCTCAGCTTCTTTTGCTCCCGCCGGAAGGACACATCCCGCGATCAGGCAAAACACCAGCAGCCATGCCATCGTCTTTTTCATGCTCTTCTCCTCTTTTTTCATCGTTTATCTGTTAACAGTTTTTCTTTGATAGACTTCAGCTCTCTCTTGAAACTCTCCTGTCCGATATCCGCCCCCACAACTCCGAACACTGCAAACACCGTGGATGCCGCCTGCGCCTTGGGATCCCGCAGGGACAGCTCCCCGCTTCTCACCCCTTCCTCCAAAAGCGCCGTGAGCTCCCTCGTCTGCACATAAAAATTTTTAAGCCGCATCTGATCCGTCAAAAATCTGACTCTCTCCCGGTCCTTCGCATACGCTTCCGCCTCCCTGCGGTCACCGGAAAAGTAAGTTTCACACAGCGCAAATATCCTGTCGATGCGTTCTCTGACAGGTATTTCATGTCTTGACAAAAAAGAATCCAACAAAAGCTCCATCTTCCTGCCATCCTCCTCCAGCACCGCCTCCACCAGGCAGGCCTTACTCTTATAGTGGTACAGAATCGTCCCGCGGACGACCCCCTCCTCCTTCGCGATATCATCCACAGTGGCCTCTTCAAACCCTTTTTCCATAAAAACTTTTCTGGCAGATCTCAGGATCTGCTGTTTCCGCAGTTCAGTGTCATTGATTCTTTTGGACATAATTTCCCCTTCCGCGGCTTTTCACCTGATATTATTATATTCCTTACTGACTTTTTGTCAATAAGGGGCGCTAAAAAAGCGGAGATGCCAAAACACCTCCGCACGCCTTTCTCACATCGCCGGCCGAACTTTTCCCCTCTCCGTAGCATCCGTTCTCTTCCGGTTCCTGATTCCTGCGTAGACAATCCCCGATATATTATGCCACACGGAAAAGACCGCACCTGGAAGTGTGGCAAGCGGATTCGCCGCAAAATTTGCCGTTGCGAGGGAGATGGCAAGCCCGCTGTTCTGCATCCCCACCTCGATCCCGATCGCCGTCACCTTCTTCTCCTCCAGCTTTAAAAGCTGCGCCGCCGCAGTTCCAAGCGCCAGCCCGACAGTGTTGTGGATCGCCACAACGATCATCACCAACGCGCCGCAGGCCATGATCTTCTCCGCATTGCTGCCGACAATCCCGGAAATAATCATAACGATCGCCGCGACGGATATAAGCGGCAAAAGATCTCTGACCGCCTCCACCTGCCGGGGAAAAATACGGTAGATCAGAATACCCGCCAGCACAGGGATCAACACTACTTTCACGACCGATATCATCATCGTGACCAGAGATACCTCCACCCAGGAACCCGCCAGAAAATAGACGAGGACCGGCGTACAAAATGGGGCCAGAATGGTTGAAACGATTGTCATTCCCACCGACAGGGGCACGTCCCCCTTCGCCACATAGGTGATCACATTGCTCGCCGTTCCACCGGGGCAGCATCCCACAAGAATCACCCCCAGCGCCAGATCCGCTGAGAGATGGAACGCCTTCGCCAAAACAAACGCCACCAGGGGCATCACCGTATACTGCAGAAGAAAGCCGATGCACAGATCCTTCGGCCTCGTAAATACGACTCTGAAATCCTCTGCCCGGATCGTCAGTCCCATCCCAAACATCGCCGTCCCCAAAAACAGAGACGTATAATTCGTTGCCCAGGAAAATCCCTGCGGCCAAAAAAATGCGACGACAGAAAAGAAAATGATCAGCACCGCAATATTCGACGAGAGAAATTCACTTAACTTTTTTATCCGATTCATATAATTCCCTCCAGCTTCACGATTTTTGCATTTCAACCAGCACCCCATGCCTTTCATAGCGCGACACGGACGTGATCCGATTTTTTTCGTCTACAAACACCACCTTCGGCGGATTTTCCCCCGTCTCCTCGGGCGTCATCCGCGCATAACACATAATGATCACTTTATCGCCTGTAGAGACCATACGCGCCGCCGCCCCGTTCAAACAGATCGTTCCTCCGCCCCTATCTCCGGCGATCACATAGGTCTCGAAGCGGGCTCCGTTATCCACATCCGCGATCTGTACCTTTTCATACTCGCGGATCCCGGCTGCCTCCATCAACTCCTCATCGATCGTAATACTTCCCACATAGTTCAGCTCCGCCTGCGTCACTGTCGCCCGGTGGATCTTGCTCTTCAACATTTCAAGCGTCATATCCGTCACCCTTTCCACTTAACAGTTCTCCACAATAAAATTATCGATCAGACGGGTTTTCCCGATAAAGACCGCCATCGCCGCAAGCACTCTTCCCTGCACCTTTGTCACAGGCTCGATACTGTCCGCATCCACCATCTCCACATAGTCGATCCTTGCCAACGGCTCGCTCTCTATGATATCACGCATCGCCGAGAGCACAGTCTCCGCGTTCTGCTCCCCGTTCTCTACCATCTCTCTGCCGTGAAAAATCGCCCTGGAGAGCGCCAGCGCCGCCTTCCGCTCTTCCTTATTCAGATAAGTATTTCTTGAACTCTTCGCCAACCCATCCGCCTCTCTGATGATCGGACAGCCGACGATCTCGATATCCATATTCAGATCCCGCACCATCCTGCGCACCACCGCGAGCTGCTGGGCATCCTTCTCTCCGAAATACGCCCGATCCGGCATAACGATATGGAACAGCTTACTTACAACCGTGCACACGCCCCTGAAATGCGTGGGGCGGCTCTTTCCGCACAATCCCTCGCTGACTTTCTGTGTCTCCACAAAGGTGAAAAAATCCGCTGCATACATTTCCTCCGGCGTCGGATGAAAAATAAGGTCCGCCCCTGCCGCTTCACAGAGTCTTTTGTCCGCCTCGATATCCCGCGGATAAGTAGACAGATCCTCGTTTACTCCAAACTGGATGGGATTGACAAAATCACTCACCACCACCCTGTCATTCTCCATGACCGCCCTGTCGATGAGACTTTTGTGTCCCTCATGGAGATAGCCCATGGTCGGCACCAGTCCCACCGTAAGCCCCTGTCTTCTCCACTCTTTTACCTGTGCTCTGACTTCTTTGATCGATCCTGTTATATTCATAATCTCCTCTTTCCTTTCCGGCTTTTTTGCACAAAAAAAGCCTGGATACATTACTGTCCAGACACACAACAAAAAAATTCTTATCTGAAACGTGCCGCCTTTGACAGTGCAGCCATCTGTCGTAAGAATCCCGATCATTCGATCTATTCGCAGGCAAGAAGAAAACAGCCATGCCCGTATAAGTATTTCACTTATTATGTATGCCGTGGTACAGTTCGTTTAGATACTGTCCGTGAAATATCGTAGCACACACGCCCCAAAAATGCAAGCGGCAAAATTCCTATGACATTCGGCGACGACCTGTGTTATACTATCAGACAAGGCGGCACACACCGCCCGACAGGAAAGGAAACAGATACCATGATACAGACAGAACATCCGCAGTCATTCCGCAATATATTGACAGACATTTTCGACGACGAATCCATCGACGCCTTCCAGAAGTTTATGGCAACTACCAAAGATTTGATGTCCTGCTACCGCTGCGCCATCATGGAGATCGAGACGAAGTTCCGCGTTCTGGATGAGCGATTTTCCCTCGCCCACGACCGCAATCCGATCGACGATATCCAGAGCAGGCTAAAATCTCCGGAGAGCATCCGGGACAAACTGCTGTGCAAAAATCTTCCCTTCACTCCCGAGTCGATCGAAAAAAATATTTTTGATGTCGCAGGTGTGCGTATCGTCTGCTCCTTTGTGGACGATATTTATATGCTCGCCGACTGTCTGCTGAAGCAGGACGACATTATCCTGATCAAAAGAAAAGACTATATTCAAAATCCGAAAGAAAACGGTTACCGCAGTCTGCACCTCATCGTGGAAGTGCCTATCTTTCTGCAGGATCAGAAAAAGCTTGTGAAAGTGGAAGTGCAGTTTCGGACGATCGCCATGGAATTCTGGGCGAATCTGGAACACCAGCTGCGCTATAAGAAAAATCTTTCCTCCGATATCGTTGAAAAGACGGCGGAACGCCTCAGCAGCTGTGCTCAACTGAGCGCCCACCTGGATATGCAGATGCAGGAGATAAAAGATATGATAGAAAAAGAATGAGGCGATTTCTCGCCTCTCTTTTTATGTAGCTCTCTGTATTTTAGCCCTTCACCGCCGCCATCAGCAGCCTGATGCACAGCTCCATCCCCAGCTTCCCGCTGTCCATATAGAGCTCATAGTACTTTGGATTTCCCCACTCCCAGTCTGTCACGGACTGATAGAAACCGCTTCTTCTCTTATCGTTCTTTTTCAGGGCGTTCTTCGCCTCCGCCTCGTTGAACCCCTCCTTCTCCATCGCCCTCCTCAGCCTTTTCTCGTTATCGGAGTGGATGAACACCCCCAGGTGATTTTCTTTTTCCCTGAGAATATAGCCTGCTGCACGCCCGACGATCACGCAGTTTCCTTTGTCTGCCGCCTCTTCAATGATGCGTTTTTCCTCCAGAAACAGGTTATCCGCCATGGAAAGATTTTTCTCGCCGGAATTTCCCCCCAGAGAAGTCTTGGAGAGATTAAACAGCCAGCCGCCCGGGCTTCTCTCATCGAGCCCTGATATCTGGAAATGTGGAATCTGCAGATTCTTCGCGGCTTCCATCAGGATATTTCTGTCGTACAGTTTATAGCCCAGTGCCTCCGCCAGTTTTTTCCCTATCTCATTTCCTCCGCTGGCGTATTTTCGTTCAATTGTCACAATATTATACATATTTTCTCCCCCTTTCCGGTCATTATGCTTATAACTTCATTATACTACGCTTTTCAAATTTCTCAAACAGTTTTTTCCTGTCTTTCTCTCTGCACAGCCTCATATATCTGTTTCACATCATAATTCCCCACCTGACGCTGGATCCTTATAACATTTTCCACCGCTTCAAGTTCTTCCTCCAGTTCTTCCGCGATGACCTCCGCAGGTTTGTTCTTCAGAAGTTTCTTACATACGGTCTCTATCAGATGTGACGCCCTTTCTTTTTCTATTCCTTTTTCTATTCCTTTTTCTATTCCTTCCTCTATACCTTCCAGCTTCATATCCATAAAGGCCTTACACATATCGTATCTCCTCTCTCCGTTCTCCACGATCTCATACTCCTCTCCGACCCGGACTTTCGCTATGACCTCGATCAATTCCCGCGTATCGTCATCTAACCGACTGTAAGCCTCCCGATTCTCCTGAAGAATTCTTCCCAATTCCTCCTCCACCTCCAACAGATCATGCAGGCACCTCGCCCCGTCCCAGGGATGCTCCATGCCGCAGTACACCACAAGCGTAATGACCGGCATGAACTTCTCATCTTTCTCCATCTGTTATGACTGTCTTTCTTCCTGAAAACAAAAAAATCAGCGAATTAGTTTCCTACGGCAATTCTTATTTTAATCACTTCTTTATTGAGTAAGCAGAACATGTCATCATCTGTCATTTCTTCTCAAGGTAATCACCGCATGGCATATCAAACCAAATACAAAAGAAAAACAGCCGCCGCCAAATAATGACGCCCCCAGTCTCTCCTTTTTTTCATATGTTTCCATTTTTGTTATTACCTCCTTCGCAAAATCGTC
>ERZ779622.413-NODE-413-length-25914-cov-14.766619_pt1 | contig 25914 bp, 39 predicted proteins | sample MGYA00514188_ERZ779622 | MGnify/ENA primary metagenome ERZ779622 (study PRJEB29562, sample SAMEA4376702) | mouse gut metagenome | isolation source: Cecum | study: EMG produced TPA metagenomics assembly of the A DSS colitis mouse model was used to assess the... | reverse complement strand
GTATCCGCCTCGTCCGCGGTGTCGGCAACGTCCGCATGGTCGGCGTCCGCCGCCTTGTCGCCGTCGTGCATTAAATCGTCGGCGGGGAAAGTTGCTTGCGGTACGCCGTTCAATGTAACGGACGTACCTTGCCCCTCGGCGATTTGTTCGGCGAGGTCGGCAACGTCCGCGGTTGCTTTATCCGCCGCCGCTTTTGCCGTGTTCGCTGTTGATACTGCACCCGCCGCCGTTTGATTTGCGGATACGATTTGCGCGTTTAATCCGTTTGCGGTGGAAAGAGCCTCCGCCGCGTCCGTTGCGGCTTGATTTGCCGTTGCGACCGCCGCGTCCGATTTTCCGTTTGCGGTGTTCGCCGTCGATACGGCGTTGTCGGATTTTGCATTTGCCGCGTTTGCGGTGGATACCGCGCCGTTTGCGGTGGATACCGCCGATTGTGCCGTCGCGAGGGCGTTATCGACGATCGTTTTAATCGTCGCGTAATCACATACGGGTTTTATAAGTTTGACGAGGTTTGTAATTTGCGTACCGTTTATTTCAAACGAATAAATCGGGAGTTCGTACGCCGTGTTGATATTGTCGGCGGTGGACGCGTAAACGTCGTTTTGTTCGAGTTCGCGGTTTAACGCCTCCCACGACGTTTGTACCTTTGCAATAATTGTCGTGTTGCCCTCGTCGGCGGGGTGGAAAGTTTCAATACGGGCAAGGACGTAACCTTTGAAACCGTCGAATATTTGCGGTTGTACGATTTCCGCCGCCGTAACCTCCGACATGCGCCCGCATACCACAAACGCACCCGTGCCGATTTGAATTTTGTTGCCACCGACGATTGTTGCGGCGAGTTCGTCGCCGTAACCCGTATAATAACCGTGCGCGTTGTTTTGGTCGATAAAACGCGATTTTATTTCTAATGCGTATAAATTCGCGTTGAAATTGAATTGCCCTTGAAACGTTACGGGTTTTATCATAAATTGCCTCCTAACCCTTGATTATTTCGGTCAAAAGAATTTTCTTGAAACCGAGTTTTATTTTTGTATTTTTGCCGCCGCGATCGAGCGTTGTTATTTTTTCGCTAATGGGTAACGTCTTATATAACTTGCCGTCGTAATAGAGGGCGACTTTCGTATAAAGGCGGTACGCCGCGAAATCGAGCGGGTCAATCGTGATATTGTTGTCAATGATAATATTGTCAACGTATCGAGCGTTTGCGAGTTCGTTTACGGCGGAAAATTGCGCGTCGGCTAAATACTCCGACTCGAATATTTTTGCCTTTACGGGATACAATCGCCCCGCGATATTGCCCGCCGCGTCCGACTGCACGATATTATTATCTTTGTCGCGGTAATAATAGACGGTCGCAAGGGTGGGCGGACGAGGCTTGTATTTTGGTATGTACGCGGGCGATCCGTCGTCGTTGTAAACGGGGTTTCCGTCGTCGTCCGTCTTTTGCGTGTCGGTGTAAATGATATTTCCGTCCGCGTCCGTTTCGGGCGTTTCGACGTTGTATTTGATAGTTGCAACCGCTTTATTTGTCGTCGTCGAAGTTGTGGTCAACTCGTGTATAAAGTCGCTTAAATTGATTGCCACGGCGTCGTTGCACTTGACGAACGTAAAAACGATTTTACCCGCCGCCACGTCGTACCGCGTCGATATGTTGTACTCGTAATATTTGAGGTAACATTTCAAAAACTTGTACGCGTTGACGATTTGATACGTTCCCGCGTAACTGCCGTACGTTTCGGTTGTATCGGTGTTGTCGGTCGGGATAATCACTTCGACGGGGATTTTACGGATTGCCGCGTCCGTGCGATCAAATACCAACGCCGCCACCTTGTCAAAGATTTTCGACAACCGCCCGTCAAAACTGCCGTCGGGCGTATAATCGAGTAAAATTTCGGTATCCCATAGCGTTTTGAAATCCAAACCCTTGACGTTCCGTTTGTTGTATTCGGGTTTTATTTCGTCCGCAAAACACGCGTACTCGTAATTGCCCGCGTCGTCGCATAGTACGGCGATTTTTGCGTCGTTTATATCGACGTCGCAAACGCCCTCGGCGGTAAACGAGTCGTTGTCGTAAACGCGGGTCGTTAAATCGTACGTCGCGTTGTCAACGTTTGTAATATGCGTTTTGTTTTCGTCGTAAAGTGCGATATACACGCCCGCCGCCTCCTTAATCGAATAGATACCGTTTGATTGACATTTCGATCGCGCCGTCGTCGTCGGCTGTCATGTTCGACCCGATATAATACTCGCCTTGCGGCAAGTACAAAAACGATTGCTTTGTTTTATCGGTCAATCCGTATCCGTTATGTTCGCCCGACGCGTCCGAAACAATTATTTTTTTGTTCGTCGGCTCGATCAAAATTTCCGTACCCTCGGCATTGTTTGTCGAGAGCGCAATTTCCGATACGATTTTGTCGTCGAGCGTCATAATGAAAAGACGGATATTTGCCGCAATATCGCCCGAAATTCTAACCGTAATCGGCGCGTCCATAAAAAACGTGTTCGATACCTTGTATTTCGATTTGAATACAAACCCCGCAAACCCGAACGGAAAGCGGAGGGGAAATTTCGTTTCCTCGGCGCGGGTCGTCTTTAATGCGAAAGACTCCTCGACGCGCTCGTACCAAAACGTTTGACGTTCAAACGTAAAATCTTCGACAAACAAACCGTCCTCGTTGATTTCCGATTTCGGCGCGGATTGCAAAACGACGTCGCAATATTTATCCGTTACGCCGTCGTTGTACTCGAAAAGAAACGGCGACGTGCCGCATGCCGCCAAAAACAAAAGTAAACTTTTGTAATTGCCGTATCCGTTCGACCCGTCCATGTTGAAATAAATCGAAAGTTTAATCGGCTCAAATTCGGGCGTAACGTTCGTTAAATGTTTTCCCTTTTCGCTTTCCTTGTAGTTTAACGAAAAGGTGTTGCCTAAACCCGACGGCTCGGTCGCGAGTGCGTTTTCGCCGTTCAAATCAAACGATTTCGATTTGTCGTATGTGTGCAAAATAAAACGACGCATAATCACATAGCCTCCGCAAGTTTTACGTTGATTTGCCGCACGAGTTCGTCGGTGTCAACTTCCGCCGCATAGTTCTCTATTTTGACGGTTATATTTTGCGTTTTGTTCGTCGTGGAATTATCGTAATTGTACGTATCGCCGTACGATCCCGTCGTGCCGCCGCCGTCGTACACCGTGCCGCCGCCCGACGTTCCCGCGCCCGACGTATCGGGAGGGGTGGAGTCAATAATCGCGTTGACGTCGTCCATGCTTTCGATTTCCGACGTATCAATCCGCAACTTTACGTCCGCGATACGGTCGATATGTACACCCAACCAACCGAGGGCGGCGTTTGCGGCGTCGATCAATCCGTTTATAATCCCGATAACGAAATTTACGGCGTCCTCGATCACGCCCAAAACGATATTGATAATCTTTACCACACCGCCGAATATCTTTGATACGATATTTCCGAAAATTTGAAAAAGCGGGGCAAGCCAACCGAGCAACTGTCCGAGGATTTGCAACGGCACTTGTAACGCCGTCAAAACGATTTTTAACGGGATCAACGCCACTTGTAAAAGGGGCGTCAATAGATTAAAAATCATTGTCAACATATCGAAAAACGGTTGCAACGCCGATATAACGAGGTTGATAACCGTTGCCAATATTCCTCCGATAATTTCGAGGATAGGGGATAGCAAATCCATAATGGATTGTAAAAGCCCCATGACGACGTCGAGGACGGGTTGCAACGCGCCGCCGATCATAGATATTAAATTGTTGATCGACTCCCGAAACGCCTCGCATTGCGTGTAAAGGATTATCAAAATCGCGGCGACCGCGGCGATTATAAGCACAATCGGGTTTGCCGCAAGTGCCGACAATCCCGCTTGTAACGACGGTATGATTTTTACGATATTTCCGATTGCGCCGACGAGTTTACCGACGCCCATTGTAAGCGGGGCAAGCGCGGCGACGACGAGTAACGCTTTTAATGCGAATTGTTGTTGCGAAAGTGACAACGAATTAAACCACGCCGCCAACTTTTGTAATTTCGGCACGAGGTTATTTTGTATCGAGTCCGCAATATTTTTGATAAGCGGGGCAAACGACGCGCCGAGTTGTAACGCGGCATTTTTGACCGACTCTTTAACCAAAAACAACGTGTCGTCAAGCGTGGCGAGGGCGGATACTTGCTCGTTCGTAAGAGGGGCGATTGTTGCAAATTCCGACTTAAATTGATTGATTGCGTCCGCGCCCGCGTTCAAAAACGGCAACATTTGATTTGCGATTTTGTCGCCGAAAATTTCGTTTGCGTACGCCGTTTGCAACGTTTTATCTTCCATGCCTGCGAGGGCGTCGATAATGCCGTCAAACATTGCCTCTTTGCTGTCGAAATCTTCGATATGCAATCCGAGCGATTGCAACGCCTTTGACGCGTTGTTGATCGTACCCGCGGAAAGATCGACAATCGCGGCGCGCGCCTTAATGAGTGCTTTTTCAAAGACGCCCCATTCGACGCCGCATTGCGCCGTAACGTATTGATATTCTTGTACTTTTTCAGCGGATATGCCGAGGCGCAAAGATAGATCGTCGATTTGCGCGCCCGTTGCCGCGGCTTTAACGCCGAGCGCGCCCGCCGCCGTAACCGCGCCGCCCGCCGCCGCCGAAAAGGGCGCAAGGGCGCGCCCCGCGCCCGTAATCTTGTCGCCGACGCCCGTAATTTGCGAGGACAGTTTATCAAACTTTAACGTGTTTAATTTTTCGAGTTGCTTTTGCAACTGCTGTCCTTTCAATTCGGTTTGCGCGAGTTCGGTTTGTAATTTGCGGTACTGATCGGTGTTGACGTTTCCGCTATCCTCCAAATATGACAAACGGCGGCGTAATACGTCCGCATTTGCCGCCGTTTGGTCGATCGCGTCTTGCGCGACCTTTTGCGCCCGCGCGAGTTTGTTTGCGTCAAATTCCAAATCGAGGCTTTTTTGCAAGGCGTTTAATTCGGATTGCGACGACTGCGCCGCTTTCCGCATTTTCGACATTTCTTTATTGAAACTCGACGCGTCCGCGCTTATTTCAACGGTTAATCCGCGTATGGTGTCCGCCATGTGTTAGCCTCCTTTTAGAATTTTGATTGCGTCCGCCGCCGAAACGTCGCGGACGTTTTGATTTTTTTGTTTCGACCGCATTTTGCGTATTTGCCGTATTGCGTGTTTCAAATTCGCAATATCAATCGACATGATAAGCACGTAAAGGTCGTTAAAATGCGACCGCGTAATAAACACGTCGGGGATTTTGAGTTCGACGCATTTTTGCGCGATTGCGATATATCGCGGCACGGTCAATTTTGCCGCCGTGGGGTCGGTGGGGGCGGGGTCGAGTTTTTTATAGATTGCCAACAACCGCTCAAATTCTTGACCGTGCGCGATTAGTTTTTTGCGTTTGCCGTTGCCGTTGACAACGCGATTTCAAAAACGAATTTGATTTTATCGACGAGGCGCGTTAAATATTCGGCGTCGGCAAGGTCAAACATTTGCAAAAACGATTTGAAATCGGGGATCGCGTCGCTTTCCATAAAGCAATACAACGCTTTGAGGTTGGAAAGGATTTGCGCTTTGCTTTCCATAAGACCCGCGGTTTTGATACGCTCGACGTACGCAAAAAGGGTTTCGTTTTTTGCATTGTGGGGGAAGTTTTGTTCCCAACGTTCCTCGGCAAATAACGACGTGTCGATTTTCACTTCGATTTCGCGTTCTGCGACAACGAGTTTATTTTCCGCGTTGATTTCTTTGTCTTGTACGGGAATTTTTGTTTTAATCATGATATTGCCCTCCGATTATTCCGCGGGTATTTCCGCGTCCGTTCCCTTTTTCGGGAGTTCGACTTTATCGCCGAAAGTTTCGTAACCCGCCATATCGGGCGTAACGAGTACGTTCCAAACAGTAATTTTGTTACCTTTCGCGTCCTTGTATTCGCTACCGTCGGCGTCCAAAAGGGGAGTGCCTTTGATAATAAGCGGCAAATCGAACGACGACTCGTTAATATCGTCGGTCGTTTGATCGTAACTTTCCGAGGGGCGCGTAGATTTGACGCCGAATAACATACCTTTTGCAACGGTAATTTCGTTGTCGCCGTTCATTTCGCAAATTTCGTAATAGATAACATGCGATACGTTTTTCGTCGGCTTAATATCGGCAAGTCCGACCGCCAATTTCATTTTGCGCCCGCATGCGATTTCGTACGCGTCGCAAATCATGTTGAGGGTCGCCGTTCCCGTCTTGCCTTTTTCGTTGTTGTAATAAATGATACATTCGCCGTCGCCGTAGATTTGTTTGTCGGACGCGTCCACTTCGAGCGCGAGTTTCTTTGCCGTTCCCAACGACTCAAAAGCCGAAAATTCGCCGTCCGCGGTGGGGAAAGCGTATTTCATGTTTTGAATATTGAAACGGATCAAATTCTTTGCGGGCGTTTCCGCCGCCTTTGCTTGTGTCATGGTTTATTTACCTCCGATTTGAAAGTGATTTTTTGATTGCGTCAAAGATTTGCGACTCCGTGGCGTCGAAACATTGACGAATAAATCCGTTATGCGGATTGTCGGAATACTCCAACACGTTTGAAAGCGGGATATTTTCTTTCCCGCCGCCGCTGACGGTTTTTGTGTTGCCGACGTATCGGCGATCTTTGTATTTTGTTTTGATTTCCCACGACTCCGCCATGCCGCCCGTATCTTTCGGCGTTGCTTGTTCGACCGCCGATTTGAATACCTCCGCGCCCGCTTGTATTGCGGCTTGCCGATCGTCGAAATTTGCCCGCACGGCGTCCGTCAATATTTCGGAAAGGGCGGAGGGGAGTTCGTCGAGCGGTAAACGGCTTGTCGTGATACCTTTACCCATTGTCAACGCTCCCGATATATGCAAATTCGACGTTCAATCCGCGGTAAGGATTATCAACGTCGGGCGTATCGGTAATATCGTTTGCAATGCGGAAATGTTCGTCGCGTAAAATTTCGCGTTTGACGGCTTGCAAGCGGCTTTTTACGCCCGCGACGCGCCCGTCCGTCTTTTCGTATGTGTAGTAATAATTGACGTCCACATACGCACGGAAAAGGATTTGCGCGCCGTCGCCGTAAGCGCGCGGGCGATTTGACAAAACGCGGTAAACGACGTATTCGTCGTTATTGACTTTTACGTCGCTACCGTCTATCTTGTCAACCTTGACGTGTCGGGTGTCGTGCGATACGACGCCGAACGGTAACAATACACGGTCGAGTATTTCTTGTACAATCGCGTTTACGTCCATTATTTGCCTCCGTAATGCTTGACTTGAAACTCGATAAATTTATGCCGTTCGAGGTAATCGTCCGCGTCCGACGCGAGTACGAAAGTATGCGCCTCGTCCGTTTTGCCGTAAAGGTAAATGCGGGTTTGTTTTGTCGTCAACGCGTCGTAAACCGCTTTAACGTACGGCAAGCGTACGCGCGCGGATCGTTTTACGCCCTCGGCTTGCTGTTGAATAGCCGCCGCCCCGTAACTGCCGACCCACTCGCAAAAAAAGCAATCCGACATTATCGGGTTTCCGCCGTCGTCCGTTCCGATCGGTACTTTGATAATTTCCCACGTCGTGGACGCGCCTTTTCCCGCGATTTGCGTTGTCGTTTGTACGCCGAATTTGACGAGCGTACGTTTTGTTGTGATCCTTTGCTCCGACATAATCAATCCCGCATTTGCGCGATAAGCGCGCAAACCATACCGTCGGGTTTTACGATTTCGTCAACGGTTAATCCTTTGTCGATACCGTCCGCCCAAAGTGCTTTAACCGAATACGCGCGGGCGCATTTCAATTTTTCTTCGGGTACGCCGCCCTCGCGCATAAATTCGGTTGCCGCGTCGATAGAGTCTTGTATTTCTTGTTTTTTTTGCGGGTCGCAACCGTAATAACCCATTTTATAGAGAATTTTATCAACTTCGTTTTGCACGGTTGACCTCCTTTAACGTTCGCCGTTGCGCGTCGGTTATCGACCGCAACCCGCAATCAAAACCGTTGTTATTAGGTGGTTTTCGCCTTTTTTTGTACCGACATAAAGCCGTTGTACATGGCGGGCGATCCACCGACGAAACCGACGACCTTATACGCCGTAACGCCCTCTTTGAATTTGTAATCGGTCGATTTGGTAACGTCGAGCGTAGAAAAGAGGGCGAGTTCGTATCCGTGCAATTTGCCGTAATACAAGTACGCCGCGCCGTCCGCAACGTTGCCAAACGCCGAAACTTTCGACGTGCATACAAACGGAATACCGTTGATCGTTCCCGTGTTTCCGCGGACGACGATTTCGTACACGCGTCTTTTGTCCGTTCCTTTGACCTTTGCAAATTCTTTGAGGGTCAATTTGTTGAGGATCAAGTACGCGTCGCCCTCGACGTCCTCGTCGCCGCCGTAATCGAATACGATTTCGTCGAGCGTGTTTTCGTCGATTGCGGCAATCGTCTTTCTTTGCGCCGCGGTAATAATGCTCGTCGGTGCGTTCGCAATTCCGACGAGTTCGTCCGTGCCGCTACCGTTCACGATTTGCCCGACAACCTTTTTGCGCCATGCTCCGACGACGGCGTCCTCGACCGCGGAAACGTAATCCGCCGCGGGCAACTTCTCGACTTCTTCGTTTACCTCGGCGTAAGCCGTGATTTTGATTTTGTTGATCGTTGCGTAACCGAACGTCGGCTCGGCGGACGTTGCCGCTGCCCCCTCGGACGTGATACCGCCCTCGCCGATAGTCTTTGCGAAAGGTGCTTTGTAACTTTCGGCGTTTGCGTTTTCAAGGTGTACGTTTTTGACGAGGCGGTCGAGCGTTCCGACTTGTTCAAAAGCGGGGTTGATTTCGCCGCTTGCAAGTACCGACAAAGGCGTTTGCGTGGACGATACGGCGCGGTGTTCAACCGACGCATGCTTGCCCGCTTTGAGGTCTTTTGCGCGGGTTTCGATTGCCTCGATTTCCGCCGCCTTGCGCGTTTCCGCGTCCGTCTTGTTCTGATCGAATACCGTACCGTCGGCGGGTTTGCCGTTCGGCTTACGTGCCGCGCGGAGTTCTTCTTCGCGCTGTTCGCTTTCCGCCGCCTTTTGCATTTCTTCGATCGTAAAGTTCAAGCGTTCGACTTCGGAGCGGATTTCCGCGAAACGTTCCGCGGTGGTTTCGGGTTTTTGCGCCTCCGCCAAAAGGGCGGCGCGTTTCTCGATAAGTTCTTTAATTCCCATAATGTTTTTGTGCCTCCACAAATAAAAATTTTTCTTTCGCAAGTTTTAACGACGCTTGCGAGTCGTCGTTTTGTCCGCGCTTTTCGTTTTCCAACGCCGCCGCCCGCGCGTTATCCAACGCGCTTTTGTCGTTATCCAACGGGGTAGTGGAGCGGGCATATATCGAGGTTTGCGGATATGCGCCGTCGTTTACGGCGGATACCTCGCAAACCTTTGATATTTTTGTAATGCGGCGTATCGGCATAGGCTTGTCAAGGTCGAGCCATTGTTCGCCCGATACCATGATACCGAACGCAAACGACATATCCTCAATATCGCCGCGCGTTACCGCCGAGCATAATTCGCGGGCGGTTGCGTTATTTTCGACGTCGAGGTTTGTTTTAATTTGCATGCCGTCGTCGTCGATAACAATATCCATTGACGAGCGTTTGCCGCGTCTATGACGGGCAAGCGGGATCATACCGTCGTCATGGTTTATCATGAATTTGACGTCGGATAAATCCGCGCCGTCGAGTGCGCCGCGGGCGATTTCCTCGTAAAAGTAATCGCCGATTGCCGTACGCTGTTCGTAAACGATCGGACGACCCTCGATTATACCTTTTATCGGCTCGATTTGCGCCGTCTGTCCGTCGGGCGTTGCGCGGCGTATAAGTTGCGGCGCAATCGCGAGTGTTAAAATATCGGGCATTATTCGGTTTCCTCCTTGTTGTCGGCGGATTTCGCCGTCGGTTTTTTCCCTTGCGAAAGGGCGGTTAATTGATATTGATTTGCGATAGAAACGTCGATATAATTTAGCGATACCCGCGTCGGCTGATCGTCGGGATCGTATCCCAACAATTCGCGCCGTTCGGCGCGCGACAATAACGCGTCCTCTTTTGTCATTTCGGCGATTTCTTGACGTCGGGCGAACGAAAGCGATTGCGCGATTTTGTCGTAACACTTTATCGTGTGTCCGTATTTTATTTCGCGGGGCGTAAATAGCACGATACGGAAAGCGTCCGTAATTGCAAGCGTTATGCCCTCGCAAGCGGTTTGCCAAAACGCCGTATAATCTTCGTCGGTGTATTTGCCGAGGTATATCGGCACGGAAACGCCGAAAGGCGACAAAATCTCGTCGCGCACAAACGATAAAACGTTCGACGGTATATCTTGCGTTTGTATGTTTATCGGTTGAAAATCCGACTCGTAATCCGTCGCAACGATCCCGTATTCGCTTTTGAATAAATGCTCCTCGAACGTGTCGCGTTTAACTTCGCGTTTGTCCGCGTCCGCAACGGTTTTCAAAGACAAAACGCCTTTCAAAGATAACGACGCCTCTAACGATTTCGGGATCGCCTCTTTGATAATATGTAGCGTTTGCAAATTGCCGAGAATTTGCCGAAAATCGCCGCGTCCGTTTGCGTCGCCGCCGAGGTATTCGTTTTCGCCGTATCCGTTTCGTATGTGTATCAAATCCGAATACGGCAAATCGAGTACAATGCCGCCGCCCGCGCTCGTTGATAATTCCGCGCGCATTTCGCCGTCGAGGTAGTAGAGGCGCACGTTTGCGTTTTGGATCGGGTAAAATCCCCGCGTTACGCGTCGGACGCTGTCCGTTCCCTTGATCGGTACTTCGTCGTATGCCCAATAGATAAAGCAATTCCGATTGACGAGTAGCAAGTACACGATTTTATATAAAAAATCTTTCAACCCGCAAAGATTGTTTACGCGCCCCGCGAATACGTCGTTTATGCTGTCGTCGGCAACCTTTACGCGGTGGGGATTGTGTGTTTCGATAACCGATTTTAACGAGCATTTCGATATTTCGTCGGCGACGCGGTGGATCGCTGTTTTGACAATATCCGACGCCGTATAATCTTTTCCGAACGAGGAAAAAACGACTTTGTTTGCGCTTACTATTCGATTGTAGTTTCCCGCGCGATCCCAACCGAGCAAATTATGTATTGCGGTTTTGATAGTGTTCAAATCGACGTTGACCTCCTTTTCGGAAAATAAAAAGTGCGCCGATAGAAACGAGAGTAATACTCGTTAATATCGGCGCACTTGCTTTTGTTGTTTCAAAAGTGGCGCACACACCGCGACGCGGTGGATACAATCACTAATACCGACGGCGTACACGCCCGAACGGGCGGCAATTATCGAAAATTGCGACGCACACACCGCGACGCGGTGGCGATACGAATATTAAATTTGATTTTATTGTACTCAAAACGAGGTACAATGTCAACTGTTTTCGTCAAAATTTTTCGGCGGGTATCGTAAACGTGTATTCTTTCCCGCATTGTGGGCAAAAAAACGTCGTATTTGTTACGCCGTGGCGGGTGTCGTAACGCCCGATCAATCGTTTATGTATCGGGCAACGGATTTCGCGCCCGTATGGGTTGTTATGCGGTTTTTGCGGCTTGTTTTGTTCGTGCATATATCAACCTCCGATTTTCGCCATAAAAGCGGATTTGCAACCGCGCAACGCCGCGTATGCAATCGTTTTCGACATAGTACCGTCAATTTTATTGCCGATATATCCGACAATCTTTGTCGGCATGACAAAGCCGTTTCGATCGTATCGTATCGCCGTATTGCGGAAATTCCACCGACAAATTGCGTTGTTTTGATAGTTTATCAAACGCGCCCGCAAATCCTCCTCGATATTGCGGGTCGGTACGTTTAACGTTTCGGGCGTCATGCGGATTTTGACGGTCGTACCGACGTTAAAGTTTTTATCGACTCGCCTTGCAAACTCTTTCGCATGCCATTCGTCATAACCGACGCGGAACGGGCGAATATGGAATTTTTCCCACACTTCCCAAATATACTCGGCGACGACGACGTCGTCGATCACGTTATCTTTGACGATACGGCATAAACCCTCCGCCTCCCATTGTCGATAATCCTTTTTTTCATGGTTAGTGGGGGAGTCGGTCGATTGCCCGTCGCCCGCTTTTACTTCCGTTACAAAATACATTGTATGCAAATATTTGACGGGGTCGTTTGGTTTCATAAACAAAAACGTACACGCGCAAAGATCGTTTGTTTCCGCCAAATCGACGCCGCAAATACACCAACAACCCGTAAAATCGGCAAGGTCGAAAGTCGCGTCGCATACGATATATTTTTCCTCCAACCATGCGTTTGACGAAAGTTGTTTGATATTAAAATCTTTTGCAAGGATAAAAGCGCGATCCGTGCCGCTATGCCGTGCGGTTTCGACTTTTGCTTGTAAGTACGAGCGTTTTTTTGCGATACCTAAAAGCGGGTTTGACTTCGTCCAACTGCTCGGATCGTTCCATATTTCCGCCTCGGAGTCTTGCGTGTAAAGCCATATCAACCACCGCGACGCGTCCGTATCTGACTCGCCTTTTAACGCCTTACGCGCCTTTGATAAACGGTCGTCGAGGTATCCGTCGCGGACGATACCCTCGGTTGTGATCTCGAAATACAACGGCTCGTCTTGCGTTGATACCGACGTTTGCAAGGGGAGGACGGTTGACGAGTCTTTCATTTCGTGTACTTCGTCCACGATAACGAGTTTTAAATTTCGCCCCTCTTTTGCGCCCGATTTTGCCGACATTTTTTTGATTGCGCCTTTGTTTTGTGCGGAAAATTTGCCCGTTTTTTTGCGTTGTTTCGGATTGCCGAAAAATATACCCTTGATATTTTTGTGTGTAACTTTCGATACCGCCCGCGACTCCTCGCGAAACGCGTTGATACAATCGAATATCAAACCCGCTTGATCGTAGTCGTTTGACGCGCACATGACTTTTTGCCCCGCGTCGCCACAAAACCACTCCGCCAAAACTAACGCCGCAACAAAAGGCGTCTTGCCGTTTTTTCGGGCGACGAGTAGGAATATTTCTTGAAACCGTCGCGCCCACCGCCCGCCGTCGGACGTTTCGGGATCGTAAACATAAAACCCGAAAATCGCCTCCGCAATCGCTTTTTGGTTGATTGCTAAAATAAACGGTTTCCCCGCAAACGGACTTTCAAAATGCTTGATTTCCGTTTCGATAAATTTTATCCGTTTATGCGCCTCCGTCAAATCAAAACGGTACACGTCCGAACGGCAAAAAATATCTTGTATCAAACTTTCGAGCGTGGTTTTTAATTCGCGTCCGATAATGATTTCGCCCGCGCGGCAACGTTTGTAATATTCGATCAACCAACTATGCCGTCCGCCGACGTCCTCGTTTAATACTTGCCACCCCGCAAGCGGTGTAATATCGGGGTTTACGAGTTCCCATGTTGCCGCGTCCGTTGTATTATACATAATCCTCCAAACCGTCGCCGTCGTCGCCGTCCAACGCTCCGAGTAATTCTTTGTTGAGTTTTTGCATGCACGACGCATATTGCGCCATGTATTTGACGCGCACTTTGCCCGCCGCCGTTTCTTTTTGCACGGTGGGGTTTGCGGGGTCGTATAGGATCGTCGGCAAATCCTTGATAACTTCCAAACACGCGAAAACCTCTGCAACCTTGCGGATCAATTCGTCGAAAATATCAAGTTTGATTTTATCGACGCCCGCGTCCGTAAATAACTTGACGAGGCGGTCGTATTCCGCATTTGCGATTGTCGCTTTGTCTTTCTTTTCCGTTTGTTTTCCTTTTGCCATGATAACTCCTCCGAAATTGCAAAACTTTTCGCAAAAAAAGTCAAATTTTCGGTGTGTGTTCTAAATGCCCGCGGCTTGGAGTCTTTCGGCGTTCCAAAAAATCGGCGAGGGGTGGGGGGATATAAAAATATTTTTTATTCCGAATACCTTTGCCAATACGCCTCGATCCAACCGATAACAGCGTCGCGCGCCGCCGCCCGCGTAACGCTTTCGTATGCCCGTTTAATACACTCGTCTTTCGGCGTGTCAATGTGTATGAGTTCCGCCCCGTATCGTTGTACCATATCGTCGCGGTCGAAACGCGACGGATACGTGCCGATAATATATGCGTCTTGCCATTTGCGACTCGGCGTCGCCGTGCGAATTTCTTCGAGCATATAATCACGGATACCGAACGCAACGCGCTTTGTCGCGTCGGGTTTGTCGTATTGTTCGCACGTGCATATTGCGGCGTGGATACGGTCTAAATCGACGACAATATCGTTTCGCGTGGCGACGTTTCGGACGTATGTTGTTTTGCCCGCGCATGGCGACCCGTGTACGACGTACACGTGTTTTTGCCCGTTCACGTTTCCGAAACGCGCGTGTACTGCATTGTGGCAAGAGTGGCACAAAACCTCGATATTATCGGGGTTTAATGTGATTGTAACGTCGTCGATATTATCGAGCGTTAATTCGGTTTTGTGGTGTGGTCGCAATTCGTTTATATCGAATATTCCGCCGCACCGAGCGCATACGCCGCCGCTTGCGATCTTGCATGCTTGCGCGAGTTGCAAGTAGTCTTGACGGCAATAAAACGCATGTATCGGGTCGATAGCCATATCACACGCCCTCCCAACCGTCGGGCGGGATTTTGCCTTGTTCGGCAAGTTCCAACGCCTTTTTGCGGAGTTCTACCATGTGCGGATCGCGGGCATATTCCGCCGTGAAACGGTTTATCAAAAGGAATTGCAACATACCCGCGTCGGGTTTCGCGTACTTCTTTTGTTTTCGTGTTTTACTGCCTATGACCGCGCCGTTTTTGTCTTTGATTTCCTCGGTATATTCTTCCTCGTATTCGTACCCGATAGCGACGCGGAAAGCGTTGTCGAGTAGGTCTTTTTTTTGCGCCGCCCGCGCGCGTGATAGTGTTTCGGTTAATTCGGGATATTTCTTTTTGTATTCCGCCCATTGTGTTTTACCGACGCCGTAAAAGTCGCATATATCGCCCTCGGTAACTCCGTAATGGATATACCGTTCGATTTCCGCCAAATAAGGTAAAACCTTATTTGCGTATTGCGATTTTGCGCCTCTTTTGGTCTTTTCGGCGTTTTCCGCCGCCGCGTCCGCCTTTTTGACGGTCTTTTTTGCGGGTGGTTTTTTTGCGGCTTTTTTGGTCGTCTTTTTCGCCGCGTCCGTATTTGCGGCGTTTTGGGGTTGTTTCGGCATTTTTTAACCTCCTTTTTTGCCCGTTTTATCGTTCGCCCGCGTCAAGCGTGATTTTTGCAATTATCCACAACGGCGAATACGCCAACGCCGCCAAAAACGGGGCGCAACATGCGATCCACGAAAGGGAAGTCGCCGCGCAAAGTTTACAAATAACGAATATCGCCGAAAGCGGTACGCAAAACGCAAAAACGAGTATTCCAATTATGTAAATCGCGGAAAGTATTTTTTTCAACATTTGATTTTGCCTCCTTGCAATTTTTTGATTGACATAATAACCCAACCGTCGGGCAACTGCGGGAAATCGCTCAAAATGTACGTTATTTTGACCGTAAGCCGCCGCGGCGTATAACCGCTGTCTTTCCACTCGTGGAGGATTAAAACGTCGCCCACGGCATAATTGCGGTCGTTAAATCGGTATTCCCATGTTTTGACGCCTTTTTCGACCGCGTCGAAATATTCGGGTAAAATTTTAACTTCGTGTATTCTCGGCATGATTGCCACCTCCCAAAATAAATAATTTTTCCGTACCGTCGGCGTTGCGCCAAACTTCGATAAACCGCGAGGGCGCGGCAAAATGCTTGATTGCGACGATATGACCCGCCGCCGCGAGGTGTTCGCACCACCCCCAAACACACTCGACGTCAAATATTTTTCTTGCGGCGTTTTGCATATCGCAAAATATCAAAACCCGCTCCCGTTCGGGAAAACGCAAGTCGTAATATTTCGCGTCGGAAACGATATATCCGCGACCGTCGTATCCGTTCCGTTTTGCGTCCGAAAGCAAATTGCAAATACGCAAATCGCATTTGATTTTTTCTACGACGCTAAAATCGCGGGCGGTCGGCTCGACGTATTGCGTTATGCCGCAAACGTTTATGTAACTTTGCAATATCGGGGCGATCGCCGCCGCGGTGGTGGTAGTGGTTTGTTTCATTTCGATTTATTCCCTCCGTTTTTTGTGCATTTTCACGTATAGGTACGCGCCCGATACGTAATCGCTTGTTTTGCCGTAAATATCCGTCATGCGGTATCCCTTGTACATTTTCTCGAACGTTGCGCGGGCGTCCGTTTCGCCGCTATAAAGGCGATTGACCTTGCGACGCGTGAATTTGTGATCCGCGATCGTGATTTGCGGCTTTTGCAAATTCTTTGACGCGACATATCGTTTTGCGCCTTTCGGGTCTTTCATGATATACCGCGATAAACCCTCGTACGCGCTATCGTCGGCGCGCAATCGGCGCGTTTGATTTCGTCCGCCGTTTCGCCATAAATCCTCCATGACGTCGCGGCTTTGAAAATTTGTAACGATATGGTGGTGTACGCGGATTTTGCCTTTCTTTTCGTCGTTTTCGTATTCGGTAACGTAAACGTATTTGAGGGGCGGGAAGTGGTGGTGTTCCGCGTAGTATTTCAACCGACGGATAAACTTTTGCATTTCCTTTTGTGCGTCCGCAAGCGATTTCGGGAGTCGGCGGGTTTCGTATGTAAACGTTCCCCAAAAGTCGGCGTCCGTAAAATTCGCATTGATAAGACGAACGAGGTTTTTTGTTGCGTTTTTGTGGTTTAACCGTTTTTGCGCCTCTCGGCTTGTCTTTTCCCGCCTTGCCCGCGTTGTTGACGCGTGGGTATCCCAAATCGGATAGATTTCAACTTCGAGAATATCGCCGCTCTTGATTGTTTTCGTACGGTAACGTACGATATGCGGATCACTCAAAGATTGCAAGCGGGCGTCGCGTTCTTCGTCCGTGATTTCTTCCTCGTTGAAAATATCGTCAAAGTCGAAATCGGACGGATCGAGTGTATAAAAGCGTTTTGCCATTGTTGACCTCCGTTTTTTATAGTAGGAAAACAAAGACAAAGGATTGACGCGGGGGTCTTGCCCCCGCACCCCCGCAAGGCTCAAAGGAATACAACACGGGGCGCGCCCTTGTGATTGCGTTCACTAAATAGCCGAGCGGGGCGGTGGACGTTGCTTTTTTCTCTTTGCGTCAATAACGTTTTGTGTTTATCCTCGTTCGCCTTGTTTGACCCTATCACACGCGCCAAATATACGAGTCAAACGTTTGCTTACGCAAAAATTTTTCTTGCGAAAAATTCGCGGCGTTTGACTCTATTTGTCGGTGTGATTTTAACGGGTCAAGGCGACGAGGAATAAAACACAAAACTAAATATCCGCTCGTATTCTCGTTGAAATGATAATACTTCATTACGAGGACGCCAAAAGCACCGTGCGACCGTTGCAAAGTGTTGACAATGCACCTCCGACATGGTATAATAATATCGGTTTGGGTTGACTGCATTTTGCGTCAAACTTTGCGGGCGGTTGGAAGTGCTAATTTCGACCGCCCGATCCTTTGTCTTTAATAGTGTTGTCGCCGTTCTGCGACAATCAATCGGCTTTGCCGTCCGACGTTCCCGCGTCGGCGGCTTTTTCTTTTGCCATGATTGTGGATAACCTTTCGTCGAGTGCCGCCACCGCATGACGCACAAAATCCGACTTGCTTAAATATCCCAATTTTCGCAACGCGTCGGGCGCAAATACACGCTCGGCGACATCGCGCGGAATTTCCACGGTAAGATTGTAAAAATCGTTTTTTGCGCGACGTTCGCGCGACCGTTGCGTATCCGTCGGCACGGCTCGTCCGCCGTCCGCGGCGGGCGTTTCCGCCGCCGTGGTGGATTGTGGCGCGAGTGTTATTTCGCGCGGGTCGTATATATCGAGCGGGGCGCACGATAGCGTTTTGCAAATAGCGTTGAGGACGGGCGGCGTCGGTAAACATACGTCATTGACGAATTTACTCATTAAAGCGGTATCGACGCGAGGATCAACCCGACGGACGCTTTCGGCGACGTCCTTTTGCATGACGCCGCGTTTTAACATGAGTCCTTTATATTTTGACATTATGCACCTCCCGCCGCCGTATCGTTCGGCTTTCCGTTTTCCGCCGCGCATGCCTCCGCAATCCGCAAGGCGTGATATTGACGTAACGTAAAGAATACGTCGCAATCGTGGCATTTTCCCGCCGCCCGATATTCGGGGCAAAGACATTTCGTTTGACATAGTTCGAGGCGCGTTATTTCGTCGGCGGTGGCAAATATTCCGATATTCTCGTCAAACTCGCCGATCCCGTAAGTGCGGCGCGGATTTACGGCGTTTGTATCGACGTATATATCCGCGTAAATCTTTCGTGTGTCGCCGCCGTATCGTTCGACGTTTTCGGGTACGTTTTCGTTTATGTAGTCAAATACGATCCCGCGGTCGTTGCACCATTTGACCGCCGCGTCCAAAAGTTCGCCGTTTCGGCATGTGTGCAAAATGAGGATTGCGCCGTCTTTTGCAAGTTCCTTTATATAATGTATAGAATAGGGGAGCGGATCGCCGATCGCGGGGTATGCGTCCTTGCACAACGTACCGTCGAAATCGACGGCAACAATTTTCTTGTATGGATTTTTCATTTCGCCGCCTCCGTAGATCCGTCGCGCTTTTTGAATAATGACATAATCCGTCTTGCCTTGCGGCGGTTATTGTTATAAGCGGGGCAACCAAGCACTTTGCGCTCGTAGCATTTCGAGCATTTTTCCCTGCAATCGTCAGTTTGCAAAATATCAATGATTTTTGCGCGTATCGTTCGGTCGGTCATGGTAACACCTCCAATAATTTTTTGGTTAATTTGATCGCGAGTTCGCGTATATCGACGGAGTCATAATCCGCGTCAATATCAAATCCGATATATTTATCGAGGTTGTTTGTGATTTCAAGGATTGCACGGTCGGAGTGTTCTTTGCCGAGGATTTCGCAAATCCTTTCGTGGAGGTCGGCGCGGTCGTTGCATGCCGAGCAATAAACCGACCCGACCGCCGCTTGCAACTTTGCATAAAACGATATTCCCGATAAATACTTGTCGCACAATTCGACGAGTTCGTCGCATTTTGCTTTTTCTAACTTTGCCATGTTTACACCTCCAATTTTGCGCCGTCCGAATAGGTAAAGGTGATCGAAAGCGCGGATTTGCTACCGACGGAAAATTTGACAGTAAACCGCCCGACTTTGATTGTCGCGCCCGCGACTTTTGCGTCGAGGACATTTGTACCGACGTTTAATAAAAAGTCGTACAAATCGCCCGCGAGTTCCATACCGCGCGCCGTGGTGTAAGCGGAAAAATCACAAAGGCGTTGACGCAATTTTTTGATATTTTCTTCGCGTTCCTTTTTGCAATCAACCTCGCTTTGATACTGTCGCGCGTCGAAACAATCGCATTTGAGGGTTGCCGCCTCGTCCGCGTCCGCGTCGGTTTTATACGGCGCGACGGGGATTGTTTGTTTGCCGCAAAAACGGCACGTCGGATAATGAATAGCGGGGGCGACGTCGTCGGCGTCGTCGTAATCGGGTTGATACCCGTTGAGGGGATTGTTTTTCATGTTTATTTGCCTCCGTTTATTTTTTGTTGTTGTTTCGTGCAATTTCCTTTACATTTGTTGACGGGTACTCGGCACGTCAAGCAATAATTGGGTTGCGGTTTTGCCGCGGGTTTCGGTTTCTTTTTACGCGCCATATCCGCCGCCTCCGTTATTCCGCGCGAAAAGCGCGGGCATACGCCGATAATTCGGCTTTGATTTTATCTTCCTTGCGCGTCATGACGTCGAATAATTCTTTGTCGAGGTAACACAATATCGCGGACGATATGAGATTGTCGAGGACTGACGGCTCTAACGCGTCAAGTTCCCAACTTTCATAACCGTATTCGCGTATGTACTTCCCGCAACGGCTGTCGGTTAATTTTGCGGGGTTAGGTGGCGGGTTGTACCGTTCGATTTGCTCCATATTGAGGGCGATACGGTTTATCGAAAAACACTCGTCATAATGCCCGTCGTTTGCAATAAACGTCCTTATGCGCTCCTCAATATCGCGGGTCATATCTTTACCGCTCGGATCGTGGTCGCCGAGGTGGATAATGACCGCCCGTTCGTGTTCGTTCAACTTACTTTCGATACGTCGTGCCGCCGCCCACATTTCCGATTGCGATACATAACCGCGACATGAAAAATACGGTACGTCGTACGCCTCGGCGGGTTTTCCGATAACTTCGACGAGGGCGTCTTTTTCGACCCATACCTCGACGTAATCGGGTTGACCCTCCCATTTGTTGAGGCTGAATTGTTGCGCCGCCGATTGTAAAAGGCGGGAGGGGTCTTGCCAATGAAAGGTATTGCGAACGTTGCGGGTACGATCCTCGATTGCGTACCAATCAACCAAACCCGCAAGGCGGGCGTTGTTGACGAGTTCGCCGAGGTTGTCGTATTGCTTTTGATTGTTCGGTATAATATCGCGGGCGACGAATTGATAGTACAACTGTCGTAACGTCAAATTGTATCCTTGCTCGGAGTATGTTTCGACGATTTCGTTTACCCAATTTATAAGATCGAGCGAACGATCGCGAAAATTTATATCTTTGTATTTGATTTTCGGCATTATCAATCCTCCTCGAATAAACCCGCGTCCGCCGCCATGTTGCAAATATGCTCCCACGGCAAGGAATACGCCTTGTTGTGGTAAACGATAAGCGGCGCGCCGTTCAACGTTGTAGCGATTTCAAATTCTTTCCCGTCGGGCGCGGTGGCGTTTCCGACGTGTTGACGTAAGAGGAAATCGCCTTTTATGATTTCGCCATACGTCGGGGTTTCGGGTTGTTTGGTTTGGTTGTTGCTGTCGTGCATTTTGCACCTCCTTAAATTAAATCGAATATTGATATTTGCGATCGTACCGTATCGAGCCATTGTGTACCCGTCGCGTATTCGTCGGGATCAATTTCAAATAAGATATAATCGCGTTGCAACCGATACGCCGCAACCGCTGTCGCGCAACTGCCGCCGAACGGATCGAGTATCAAGTCGCCCTCGCGGGTATGTTGCCGAATTATGCGCGATAGTAGGTCGGTCGGCTTTTGGTTTTGGTGTATCCGTTCTTTTTCGGATAGACGGTTGAATTTCCATATATCGCCGTATCGCGGCATACCGTCCATAAACGGGGCGCGACCCTTGTTTGCGTATATGATAAACTCGTAATTTTTCCCGTACTGTGCGCCGAGGTCGCCCATTGTTGGCGCGCCTTTATCCCACACGATAATATTTTTTACGGTAAAGTATTTCTCGATTTCCGCTTTGAAAAAATCGACTTTATCGCTACCGCAAAACATATAAAGAGGGGAGTTGTCTTTCAAAACGTCGTACAAAAGCGGGATAACGTCGATAATAAGTTGCGGGTTGTCGTCGTTTTGAATAGGCTTGCAAAATTTATGTGATTTGTCCGCTCGGTTGTTCGTCTTGTAGTTAATAAGATACGGCGGGTCGGTTATGACGCAATCAACGTGTACCCCCCCCGTAACATATCGCGTAAACCGTCGAGGCAATCCATGTTGTAAACGTGGTTTCGTTCGATTGTCATTTGTCGCCTCGGTATTGTTCGATAATCTTTGTAGCTTTGCGGTTTAATTCCTCGCAAAAATCTTTGAATTTTTTGTATGGATACCCTCCGCATGCCTTAAAATCCGCCATATCGGGGCAAACGACGCGGGCGTCGGTTATCTTTCCACAAAACCACTCGTCGCCGTCTTGTATTTGAAAAGGACAATCATTTTGACGATTTGCCGCGCGGGCGGCTGTTATTGTTTTTTCAATCATTGCGACGAATTTATCGGTACTAAAATCGGGATCGACGCCGATTTTGGGTAAGAGTGGGATTTCGTCGATACGCTCGATAAATATTGCCGCGTCCGCCGCCATGATCGGGTGTTCGCCGCTTATTTCGGGCGTATATCGAATATCGACATATACGACTTCGTCGAGCGGGAGTCCGAGTTCTTTTATTTTGATAAGTTGCGCGATACTATCTTTCCCGAACGATAAAAAGGCAATATGTTTCATATCCGCCGCCCCCTTAAAGTCCTTGCATGCTGTCGCGCGCAAGGGCGATCAATGAGTCCGCCGTTACGCATTTTTCGCGCGTGTATCCGTTCGTGCATGTAATGACGACGGTTTCCTCGCCCGTCTTTTCGTCTTTCACGTATTCCGCGCCACGGACGCAAATACGCGCCGCCCGCAAAAGAGGGGAAAGGTAGTTTTTAACGAACGCCGCTTTTGTTTTGCTTTCGGTTTCCGCCGTATCTTCGTCGGCGTTTACCGACGCGATCGCGTCGCCGATAATCCGTTTCTTTAATGCCCGCAATTTTTCGTTTTCGAGCGTCTTTTTGTAAATTGTGTCGGTGTTTCCGATTATCAATTTTTCGACGCGTTCTTTTAACCACATGAGGGCGTCGGTATATTCCTCGAAAGCGCGGTATTTTTCGATATATCCGAACGACATATCGGTTTTGCGGAGAGTGCGTTCGTATCCGTTGATTTCGGCGATATATGTTTTTGCGGTTTCTTTTATAACGGTTGCCTCGTGGATAATCCCGTCCACGATCTCGCGCGACGATATGTAATAGATTTTTTTCATTATTCGCCTCCGAGTATCAAATCGTACAAAATGCCCGCGTAACCGTCGTTGAGTGCCTTTTCTTTCAATTCTAAAAGCGGGCAATTTTGGTTGATTTCGACTAAATGCACGTGGTCGAAATATTCGCAATCCATACACGCGCAACGCGTACAATGATTTTCGACGTCGATTTTGAAAACATTATGCAATTGTGCGCGTTGTTCGTCGGGCGTGTAGATTTCAACGAGTGCCGTTACTTTTCCGTCAATTCGCGATATTTTAATCGACTTGACGATCGGGACGAGTTTATCAAAAAAGTTGTAAAACGTTTCCGCCCGTGCGCCCGATAATTCTTGCGGCGAAACGCCCGAAATAATAATCTTTGTCGGCTTGCCAAATACGCCGAGCGGGTTTGTGGTGGTTTGGGTAGTGTTCATATTTTGCCTCCTTAAATTTTGCCGTGCTTGTCGGCGTATTCTTTGCATGCGGCGCGGATAACGACTCCGTATCCGTTGCCTTGTCTTTCGGCGATTTCGCGCAATACTTTGTCCGTATCGGCGGGGATCAATGCCGAAATGGGTACGTTCTTTTTTTCGCGTACGTCCTTTTTTGCCGTGTCCGTCATGTTTGCACCTCCATAAAATAAAGTGGGTTTGTTGCAACAAACCCACTTTTGAAAGGTTGATAACCCGTATAAAACAAAAATAGGCTTGTTTTTTAACAAACCTATTATAAATCAGTATTAGTATTTTGTCAAGCGTTTTTTAATAGAATTTGTTAAAAATTATTAGGTTTTATTTATCATACCAAAAAACGACGGAAAAATCAAGCAAAAGAGGGGTCGAGCGGGCGTTTTGCGTCATAAAAACGACGGAAAGGGCGCGCAAAAACCCGCGTCCGCGGTGGGGGATATGCTTACGATAAAACATGCGCCGACGGCGGAATACCCGAATACAGTTGCGGTTTACAATAACGCGTTAAATGGGTGTATCGGTGTCGTTCCGAGTGACATTGCCGAAAAGATACTCAAAAAATATAAAGACGGTTGCGCTTTCGACGGCGTTATTACTTCGATTTACGGCGGGGGATCGGGTAAAAATTTCGGCGTCGATATAATGATTTTAACAAAACGAGCATGATAAAAGCGGGGCAAATTGCCCCGCTTTTTTAATCAATGTTTTTGAATATTGCCGCCATATTCCGCGCCGCGACGTTGCCGCGGTTTTGCTTTATTCCGCGATCTTCGTACATGGTCGAAAAATAATCCGTAATGATTTCCGCTTGCAACGCTTTGTCGTCGCGGTCGGGGTCGGTTGCGGCGCGGGCGATACATTCTTCCTCGCTTACGTCCATATAAACGATTTTCGCGTTTAATTTGTTTGCAAGTGCTTTTCGGTCGCTTGCTTTCGGTAAACCCGCGATTATCCAACACGTCGGCGCGTTGATTTTTCCGTCCGTAATCATGCCGTATAGATGATCGCGGATTTCTTTTACAACGGGGAGGAGGTTATCAACGGGCGTTTTGCCGTTTACAAACCCGATCGCGCACCGTATCGCGTCAAGGTCGATAACGAGGTCGCCGAGCGTCATATTGTTTTTTACGTACGTTGTTTTGCCGCTTGCGGGCGCGCCGCATACAATTATAACGTCCACGATATAACCTCCGTCAATCTTTTTCCGCGTCCGTTTCGGGCGGCTTTTGCGCGCCGTCGTCGATTTCCTCGTTGCCGTCGGGTATTTTATCGGGCGCGGCGGTTGCGGGCGTTTCGACGCCGTTTTTGCGCTTAAAAAGCGAAACGATAAAGTCGAGTAATTTTCGCGCAAGTTCATTGATCGGCGTTATTTTGAAAATGTTATAAAATGTTTGATTTAACGCGTATATCGCAAGCGCGATCGCCACGACATATCCCGCCGTAAACTGTTTGACGATAAGCAAATAAATTATCGTCGCAAGCACCGACAACCCGACCGATATTGCAAAATATATGTAATGCCGTTTGTTTTCGGCGATTTTCTTAAATAGATTGCAATACTTTAATATGCCGAGTATCACGATCCCGACGACCGCGATTATCGTAATCGGCAAGCCGTAATTTTTGAAAAATTCGAGTAAAGTTTCCATTTTTAATTATCCTCCGTGCGGTGTATTTCTTTTTCGAGCGTGTCAATTCGTTTGTGCGCCGATTTCGTGCTTTCCTCGACGCGGATTAAACGTTCGCCGAGGGCGTCTTGCTTGCGGGCAACCTCTTTAACGTCGAGCCGCATATCGTCAACGCTGTTTCGCATGTACTTTATATCGCCGCGCATACTGCCGTCGGCGTCGCCGCGTTCGTATTTATCTTTGCCGCGATTGATAAAAAACGCAACGATCGCACATATCGCCGATACCGCGCCGATAATGCTAATCACGAGGGCGATAATTTCAATACTTGTCATGCGTCGCCTCCTCCGTCGTCGCCGACTTCGATAAACCAATCGTCGCGGAGCGTCATGCCGCCGCCCGCGGCGATTTCGTCCGCCGTCTTGCCGTCGAGGGCGTCAACCCAAATTTCGCATGCGTCGGCGATTTCCCGTTCGGTCAACACGCCCGCGGCAAGGTCGGCGTTTGCGGATTTCAACCACTCCGCTTTACTAAAAACCTTTTTTTTGTTTGCCATAGAATTTTACCTCCGAATATTTTTTTATCAACACACCGCGGCGGCAATCGTGCGGGCGTGTAGTGATACGATTTTTTGCGCGCGTCCTTTCGATACGATCGATTTTATGCGCTCGATATAATATTTCTTAAAATTGATAACCTTTGCGCGTTCGACGGCGAATTGTTCCCGTTCCAATTCCACAAACCCGCGTTCGCGTCGTTGTTCCAATTCCCGCCGACGTTCAAAGCCTCGACCGTTTCGGATTGCATACCCCTCGATTGATTATTAAATTTTGCTCGTTACGCTATGCGCGCATTATAACGGGGGAAGTTTCCCCCGTAAACCCCCTCAAAGAGGTTTGTAACAAAGACGACCGCCGAGGTTCGGGTACGCGTACGACGGCGAATCGTACCCGTCCCAATACCACAAACCCGCGACCGCGCCGCCGTTCCAATACCCGCCGACGTACAAAGCCGATCCCCCCGAATACGAGGGGTCGCAATAGTACGTCGTAAACGTGTA
>ERZ779622.411-NODE-411-length-25918-cov-38.924487_pt1 | contig 25918 bp, 27 predicted proteins | sample MGYA00514188_ERZ779622 | MGnify/ENA primary metagenome ERZ779622 (study PRJEB29562, sample SAMEA4376702) | mouse gut metagenome | isolation source: Cecum | study: EMG produced TPA metagenomics assembly of the A DSS colitis mouse model was used to assess the... | reverse complement strand
CAACCCGAAATGTACAATGATATAGGGTGATATGAGAATGAACCAAGATGAAAGACGATTTGATTTTCACGGTTTAGGGCTGGCTATCAAGCAGGCCCGAGAGGAACGGGGCTGGACGCAGGCCTACCTTGCGGAGTTAGTCGGAAAGACTGATCGCACGATTATGAGCATTGAAAATAAGGGGCAGCACCCCAGTTTTAATTTATTCTTCCAGCTTGTCACAATGTTCGATATATCCGTAGACCAGTTTTTCTACACGGAAGGGCATAGGGGCGAGGGCAGTTGCCGAAAGTCTATTGATGTAATGCTGAACTCCATGAACGAGAAGGAACTCGTAGTTATGAAAGCCACAGCCGAAGGCTTGAAGAAAACCAGAGAAACGGAGGTTTCCGAGTAGGGGCCTCCGTTTTTGCGGCGTTTATCGCAGGTTCCGCTAAATGGCAAGCAGGGCAACTGTAGCCACAGTTGCTATTTTTGACGTTCCAGCCTTCCGGCCAGAACGCAAAAATCTGCTTGTTGGGGAACCTCCCCAAACCCGGCTTCGGGCTAACTTGGCCCGAAATGTCAGCGTCGCGTTGCTCCTTATATTAGCTTGAGGTTATAAAAATAGCAGAGGCTCATTATAATCCCCTGCTATTTCTGTACTAACATAATAAATTGATTTTTTGAAAAACTCTCAACGTCATTGAGAGTTTTTATCCTCATCCACCATTTCCGTTAATTCCTCAAGTTTCTTTTGTAAGATTTCCTTGCTGATTAGTTTCGTCCTATATTCGGAAATCATGGTTGGACTCATATTCCGGCTCAGGGCATATTCAACAACGTCCTCGTCCTTACTCTTGCAAAGAATAATGCCAACGCTGGGATTTTCGTGGGGCTTCTTTACATCCCGGTCTAACGCTTCAAGATAAAACTGCATTTTTCCCAAGTATTCCGGTTTGAAATCATCAATTTTCAACTCAATTGCAACAAGGCATTGTAGCTCCCTATGAAAAAAGATTAAATCCGTATAATAGTCGTTCTTTCCTACTTGAAGATGATATTCTTCTCCCATAAAAATAAAATCCCTGCCAATTTCCAGTAAAAATTTTTTCATGTTCTTCAAAATGGCCTTTTTCAAATCATATTCCCTATAAGGCTCGGGCAGATCTAAAAACTCCAACATATACATGTCTCTGATTATGTTCGCAGGCGCAGCATGGGATATGGCGGAAGGCGCTTTACCGTCTGATAGCATTAAACGCTCATAATATCCGCTGTCAATCTGCCGTTCCAGTTCTTTTGCTTTATACTTTTCCCGAGAGGCCAGCTTCAAATAGAATAATCTCTCTGCATCCGATTTTGTCTTTGACATGATATGCAAATTATTTGACCATGTATTTTCTCTTAGCAGAGTTCCTAACTCTGGCTTGTCACAATAGGTTTCAAAGAACTGCTTCATGCGCCAGATATTCTGTGGGGAATAGCCTCTAATCCCTGGTTCCTGCGTCAGAATGTATTCAGAAAGTGCCTTTACGGTAGAACGTCCCCAGCCATCCTGTACGGCCTTATTGGAAACAAATTCTCCAATTCCCCAATAAAGGTCAATCATTGTGGCATTCACTTGATAGGCAGCTTTCCGGCGGGCATCTGCTATCATTTGCAGAATGGCATGAAAATCACTTTGATAGTTTAATGCTAAATCGTCCATACATTTCCCTCGTTCCGATAGTCTGTTGGGATAATTATATCATGGAATATGCTCAGGATGAAGATATATTTTTCCATTTAGAAAATATGTTATACCAGCTTAGTTTAAATTTTAATACCTTAGTGTTACGAAATACTTCATAAAACAAGAGGCAAAGGTATAAAAATACTCAGCCTTTGGAAACCACGCAGATAATGCTTGAAACTAAACGGCTTCTATATGGCCAAATCGTAACAGCCATACTCCCTTTTTAATCATTTTTACCAGCTGGAAAAGAATATTTGGTTGGAATTCAAATATGTCAGTGTCATATTCAGCTTATCAACCTTCGGGCCAACTTGGCTCGAAGCTGGAGCATGTAATCATTACATTTCAGAAAAATGAAATACCGCTCTTTGGAAGAGCGGTAGAAGTTGTAGGTTGGCAGTCCATTTTTATTGTAATCCTTTGTACACTGAAGCAACCAAATCACAAATAATAAATTGATTCAATTCCATTTTTCCATCTTTAGGAATTTCATTACTATGCTTTTCTGCCATATATTTTACAAAAGAGTTTTTACCATATACCAAATTGTAATTATTACTCCAAAATTTCTTTTGGTTCCCTGGTATTTTGCGTAAAATTTGTGCTCTTTGTTTGGCATACGTATATATTAACTCTTCATTAAAGCGTTTTCGTCGTAAGCCATAGTACTTCATTTTATTCCCTTCTTTCATATACTTATTAAAGTATATTATATCGTCATTCCTATCCTTTTTCTATAGAAAAAACGCCCCAACCTAAGCCAGAGCCTCATCACCCCTCTATATCAAATCGATTTAAACATTTTCTACGATACTGTTTTCCTTTTAACCTCCACTTACGCTTTTACGTTCTTACAATAACAGATTACTTTACGCCGCTTAATTCTTTCTAGCTTTTTTGATTTATCCCTTTTTCCCACCTTATCCTTATTAATTCCCTAACAATTCATACAGATATGAGGTCAAAGTTCAGAAAACAAGGTCAAAATAAGGTCAGCTCTATATAATTTCTCATTTTTAGGTACGAAAAAAGGGCTTCCCGATTTCTCGGAAAGCCCCATAAATCCAGCTTTTTACTAATTACTCGATGATTGTAGCAACCCTACCAGAACCTACTGTACGACCACCCTCACGAAGAACCTTTCCTTTCCACTGCATCTTATTTAGAAAGTAATTTCTCCCATAAAGCTATCTATTTCCTATTTCCAGTGGAACAACCGCTAATGTCTTTCCCAATGGCGCTAATACCTTCAAAATGGTATCCAGCTGCGGGCTGGTACTGCCTTTTTCCATTCTTGCAATGACAGGCTGTTTTACCCCGCTTAGTTCTTCTAACTTTTTTTGACTTATCCCCTTTTCCTGCCTCGCCTTTATCAGCTCCCCAATAATAGACACCCGCAACTCACTCTCCGCTATCTCATCCGGCGTAAGAATACTTTCCATAAATTCCAGAACATCCCCGCCGACAGCGTCTGCTCCACGCTCATTCAAATCGGCCAGATTCTCTTTCGCCTGTGTCACGGCCTGCGAATATTCTTTATTTGTTCTCATGATGTTTCCCCCCTTGATAATCAGCTAAATTTCGTTTTGCCCGTTCTATTTCTTTCTGTGGAGTTTTTTGTGTCCGTTTCATAAAAAAGTGTAATAAAACAAAGCCATTGCCGTCCCATGCGGCAAATAGGATTCTGTCTCTCAATGGCCGCAATTCCCATATATCGCCATCAATATGTTTTATATACGGTTCCCCTGCCCTTGTTCCATACTCACTAAGGGTTTTTACATAATCCATGATTTTATTCAGCTTGGTTCGGCTGTCCTTATCCTTCTTCGCAGCCAGCTTGGCAATATAATCTTTTACCGGCTCTTTGCCGTTCTTATCTCTATAAAAGTGGATCTCGTACAAGTTTATTATCCCACAAAGCATTGAAAACACTGAGTTTTATAGACATTTATGAAACTTCGTGAAAATATGAAACCAGCCTCGCGTATTACGATGCCGAGTTTCATGTTATTTTATTCCTCCATGTTTCCTTAAAAATAAAAAAGCCTTAACAGCTATGATAGTATAGCACCGTAAGACTCAAAAGTAAATTGTGGGATTTTATAACGCATTAACCTTCAGAGCGTAAATGATATCATTCCAGATTTAAAAATGTAAATCAAGACCGTATATAGGTGCGGAATAAATACTTTAGGATTTTCAATCTTTTTCTTCATCCCTCACTGTTCTCCATCTTTAGCATTTGTTTAGCGTAAATTTCAATCCATTCCTTACAACACCTCATTCATCAAGCATTATCGTTCCCTTTTTCGCTTGCGCCTGCATCTACGATTTTGCTGACCTCAGCAAAATCGTCAGACACATCATGTCCACTGTTCTCACAAGCAATCATAGCCCTTTCAATCACTTTGCTAAAATTTCGCCATTGTGTATACTCTAAAGCACCCGCCAACTCTCGCGCGCTCCAAAACTCCGAACCATCTTCTCTGATGTGCTTAATATCTTCAAATTTCTTATATTCCTTTGCTTTCAATTCCGTCATACAATAAATTCCTCCAACATTTCAGAAGGGACAAGACATTTTATGGAGAGATATGGATTTACATGAAACAGACTCGTATATAACGATGCCGAGTTTCATGTTATTTTATTTCTCCGTGTTTCCTAAAAATAGAAAGCCTTAACAGCTATGATAGTATAGCACAGAAAAGCTCAATTCATCAAGCATTATCGTATCTGCTTGAATCCGCAAGGGTTGCAATTCATAATACATCCGCGCCCTCCCTCACATCATATACAGCTTAATCTTATAAATCCAATTACCTTTTTTCTTTTTTTTCGGTGATTTTACCGTGCAATTTTACACACACCACTCTCCCCCACAAAAGCGATATAGCCGTCCACAGGAAGGTCGATGGTGTTCATGGCATCCTTGACGTGGGTGCTGTAGAGCAGCTCGCGAAACTTGTTGTAGACAAATACCGCAGAGTTGTCGGGCCGTTCGACAGCAATACTCTCTCCGCCCATATCTTTCCCGATCCGATACCATGCGGCTTCACTGCTGTGAAGGGATATCTCGGCGATGTCAGCGGTAAACACCGGGAGGCTGTCCACGCTGCGGCATCGCGCCCCATTGCTCAGATCAAGGGAGACTGCCGATGTTTGATCCGCATAGGTCTGCTCGGTGAGCTCTATGTCAAACAAATCTCTGTTTGCAGTGCTCGGTATGGAAGTAAAGAAAAGGGCATGATGTTCATCGGTCATTTTTTCCGCTTTTGTGACGCCTCTGCTGTTTTTTGCCAGAATATAACCGGGGAATGCCTGATCTGTCACAATCCAGTAAAACGGAGTTTCATAGTCCTGTGAAGTCCATTTTTCGTTATATGTGACGAATACTGTCTGTGAAAGCTCGTCCCAGCTTTGTTGTGCACCGGGAGAAACAGGATTTTCTTCCATTTTTTCCCCTGTGTACATACTGTCTGCCGTATTTCCAAGTCCCGGGTATACTGCGAACAGCTCCGTTCTGATGAATATTTTGCCGTCCTTTTCCTCAAAATAAACAATCTCCCTGTCTGCAGTCATCCTGCCGCTGTCATTTACCCTGACAAAGCCTCCGTCCTCGGTATATCTGTATCTTTCGGGTGATGCGTTGTCAGTGCCCAGGTCCTCTTTGTACATAGCGGTATCGTCAAATGTGATCCTGCATATTCTGGCGATGCCGAATGTGCCGCTGCAGTATAAACCCTCATATTTTTTATAAGGATCAGGTATGCTGTCTGTTATCTCTGGCTCTGGAGGCGTGAGATCGCTTACCGCCTTTCCTCGTTCTTCAAGCGCCACGTCCATCAGAGCAGACGCCATAAGTCCGGCATATTGGCTGCTGCCATTTCCGGCGGTCAGTACCGCTATGCTGATCTGTTCATCGGGAGCGACAAGGAGGCTCGAGTTCATGTACGGCAAGTCTCCGCCCTTGCCCATGACCTTTATGTTTTCCTTTTCGTATTTGACTTGTTCCACAAAGTCCCAGCCCAGACCATAGCTCTCGTATTTTGCGTCATCGTTCCACCGGGTGGACATCTGTGTTTTGGCCTCATCGGAAAGCAGAACATCATTTCCCGTAAAGAAAGCGCTGCCGAAATTTGCCACGTCAGAAGCGGTGGCATAGATGCCGCCCGTACCTGCCGCCATTTCATAGGGGTATTCGATTGGCAGAAAACCCCGATAGAGAGATACCTGTGAGTCGCCCGTGTCACCCGCATACAGGCTCCATGCCGTTCCCGTATGGTCTGCGCCTATCTTTGAGGCTATGTTATTTCTTACATAATCCGTATAGCTCATACCGGTGACATTTTCTACGATATGCTCCATAAGCTCAAAACCCATGTTATTATAGCTGGCATATTCCCCGGGATCGGCTTTGAAACGTGCCCCCGACACGATGTCAAGTGTATTGTCATGAACGAAACTGTCAACATCATCATAAAGATAATGGTTTGTCGGCAGACCTAGGGATATTCCTGATGTGTGATTCATTAGCATACGCACGGTGACGTCCTTGTACCGCTCATCATTCATCTTGAAATCAGGTAGATACTTGGTGACAGGCGCATCAAGTTCTATCTTTCCCTCGTCAACAAGCTGCATAACCGCCAAGGCGGAATACATTTTGCTCACAGACGCAATACAGTATATCCTATCCTGCGAAGCGGTTGTTTCGGCTGTATGTTCCGATTGTACAGGTTCGGCATTCACTGCATTTCCAACAGATGCGTATACCGTTCCCGCCATACACAAGGCGGATATTGTCACAATTATCCTTTTCTTCATCATTGACTCCATTTCTGTGCATTTTTTTCGCATAACCGAGCTTGTGTCAAGCAATGCGCAGACACAAATCCCGCAATTGAAAATTTTAATTTTCAATCTGTCATAAGCTCGGTCACGGATATTTTTCTAATACTGCCTGCACTGACGTAGGTGACGATCAGGCAGAATAATACAAGCGCTGCCGTCGTACCGATTATCAGCGGCAGGCTTTCGGGAATCTGTACGCCGAACGCTGCCATCCAAAAGGCACGCTGTACCCATACCGACAACACCGCAGCGATGCAGGAGGAAATAATTGTTACTGGGAGAATGCGCAGGGTAAGCTGTAGCATAAGATCCCTTGACGTATAGCCCATACTTTTCATGATACCAAATTCCCTGCGCTGTCTTTTTACGGTGGATACGGCTATGATGCCCAATATCACAGCCACCACAACGGCAATGAATATCACGGCACCAAACGAGAATGTCTTTGTAACCGCGGCTATGGATTCCATTTGAGATTTCAAAAAATCCTTCATGGAGGATATTTCCTTTATCACGAAACGGCTGCTGTTTCCGCTGATGACGGTGTCGCCTATTCTGATGGCATAGTCAACGTCGGTAACGCCGTATTGAGAGATCAGCACCGCCATTTTCTCGTCCGCTTTCGCTCTGATACGTTCCTCAAGACTTCCCTGCGCAGACTGTGCATACGCCGTGTCCTTTGCGCTCGCACCGTACAGAGCGGTGAGCTTATCTGTAAAGGCAAGGCGCTCCTCCTCGTTTTTGAGCGTTATCTCCACTGCGTTCGGGCGGTCGTTTGGGCGAATGCGCCGGTAACCGTCCTCGGTCATGTAGACGCTTATGCCGTTGTTGTTCATGGCGGTTACAATACCTGTTATAATATAGCTTTTTTCACAGACATCGCCCTTGATGATGATACTGTCGCCTATGTGCCGGTTTTCTGTCTCCTCTCTCCTTGCGGAGATCATGATCTCGTTGTCGTACTCGGGGAAACGTCCCGCTTTCAGGCGGATATTATCCGTGAGAGAATAATCGGCGTAGGAAAAGACAGCCGCACTCTGGTTGCAGCCTTTTACTTCCACATAATCCCCCATTGCGCGCGTCAGAAGAACCTTTTCCACTTCGGGGAACTTACGGATTTCCTCGCAGAATTTTTCCCCGTTCACTCCGTTCATCATAATGATGTTTATGTCGGGAGTTTCCATTCCCAAAACGCCTATCAGTCCGTTATAGCCGCTCTTGAAGAAGTCAAAGAGGTACATGCTGAACATGATGGCAACTCCTGCGGCGATTATACAGATACCCGTACCGATATTCGAGCGAAGATCGTTTCCTATTCCCTTGAAGGCAAGTCGGATATTGATGCTGTGTTTCATTTTTTCAAGCGGAAGTATATTTTTCCCGAAATGATGAGTCTTTATGCCCTTGCGAAATGCCACGACGGGAGGAAGTTTTTTCACCCTTGCCGCCCTTGACAGCGCAAAAAGCGTGACGAGCGCTATGATCGCTATTACCACGATAGGAATGCGGAGAATATTCACATCCGTATGCACGTTGCGGTTCATCATACCCCTTGTGAGCGTATCCATGACCGGGGAAAAGGCTGCCGCTGTTATGCCGCCTATGATCGCGCCAATTCCCCCTGTAAAGATATATTCACAGATGTAGGAGAACGAAAGCTCACGGCTTGTATACCCCAATGCTTCCAGCACGCCGATCTGCACCATCTGTTCCTCCATGTCCTTTGAGATTTTGTGAAGGATCAGGAAGAGTGCAGATATCATGGTGACAATGGAAAGAAATACGCTCATATACAGAAAAACAGCAAGATAAGCGGTTTCTACCATTTTCTCCATATCTTTATCAAGTGGCAGTACTGCACTTAAAACATTCTCATTTGACTTTGCGGCGCATTTTTCATAGTATTCCTCATAGGAGAATTCCCTTTCCGTGTCAAATGCGATCATACGGTATTCCTCATAGACAGCGGACAACAGCACCCTGTCATCCTCTGAAATGATACATTTTAACATACTGCTGGAATTATATAAACCCGTGTTGTAAAAACCGGCTATGGTAAAGGGGTAATCTCTGCCGCCTGAGACAAAAGTAAAGGTTTCCCCTGGGGCATAGCCGGCTGTGATCTCAAAATACTGGGGCAGCCATATTGGATGAGACAGCTTTTCAATCTCATCATCGGGAAGGGCATTCAGTTTCTGGAAATTTTCCATCTTCCGCTCTGTGTTTTCGTCCGCAAAGATCATATTATAGGCGATACTTTCACCCTTCTTTGATAGTGCCGATGCACCAGCACCGTAAAGTACACTACTTTCCCGGACATCGGTCACATGGTACTCCTCTTCCAGAATATCTCGATAGATATCGCGGTATCTATCAGCCTGAAACAACAATATAAAATCAGCACAGCCTGTTTCCTCAAAGGCGCGGTCAAATGCACGGTCAATCTGTGTAATGCTGACTGCAAAGGTTGTCATGAGAAATGTTGTAATAAGGGTGAGAAAGACAATGGCTGCCGCCTCACGCTTGTTTCGCTTTAAATTAAACAAGGATAATCTGCATATCTTCATAAGTCACCATCCCATCTCATCAAGGAATCCTGTCAGCTTTTCACGGCGCTCTTTTAGGTCGTCCCCGCCGTATTTCGCCATTCTGTGGTCGCCGACCACTTTGCCGTCACGCAGATAGATGACCCGTGTTCCACGCAGCGCGGTCCTGATATCGTGCGTCACCATGACGATGCTCTGACCGTTCTCGTGTACCCCGGTGAAGATGTCGAGAACGTCCCTGCCCGACGCAGAGTCGAGCGAACCGGTAGGCTCGTCCGCGAAAAGAATTTTCGGCTCGTTTATCACGGCGCGCACGATGCCGACACGCTGTGCCTCACCGCCGGAAAGCTGGTTTGGATATTTCTTCTGCATCGCCTCATCAAGTCCGACTTTTGCGAGCAGTTCCTTCACCCTTTTGATAAGCTCGGGGGAGTTTTTCTGCACGACAAATGCGCCCGTCAGCACATTGTCAAGGACATTCTGGTTTTCCAGCAGATAGATGCCCTGAAAAACGAATCCGCAGTTTTTTCTTCTGAACACCGCAAGCTGATCGTTGGTATAATCCTGAATCTCGGTGTCACCGAAAAATATCTTTCCCAAAGTAGGCTTATCCATCCCAGAAAGCGCGTAGAGCAGGGTGGACTTGCCTGAACCCGAAGCGCCCATGATGACAGTAAAATCGCCCTCCATAATCTCCAGATCGAGATTCTTGATCACGTGCTGCTGCGTGGCGCCGTTTGAAAAAGACTTGCACAGCTTTTCTGTATGCAAAATAGGGATCATATATCACACTACCTTTCCAATACATGATTGACGTATCCTAAGATAGTATTATACATGATCCCTTTTATGATTTCCTTGTCAGAATCTTGTCAAATTCTTGTCATTTTCTTAACTGAGCGGCTTAACTGAGTGGAATGAGCAGCGTTGCGCACAGCCCGTTTTCACTCCTGACAGACAGCTCTCCGCCCATTTTATCCATGAGTATCCTTGCGATATACAGACCCAAACCGCTGCCTTCCTTGTCGCCATGCTGCTTTCCACGGTAATATTTGTTGGTGATAAGCGCTATCTCCTCTTCGTAAACCCCCGGACCGCTGTCACTGATCGACATCTCCAGAAAACTCTCGTCAAGATGGAAAGAAATGTTTATTGGCGTGCCTGCGTATTTGTAAGAATTAAATAGGATATTGCCAATCACCTGCGACAAACGCAGCTTGTCCATATGCACAATGACCTGCGGTATTTCGGATATACGCACAAGCCCTCTGTCATTGTACTCTGAGACGATCTGCGCTATCACAGCGGCATTTTCGTCCGCGCATTTTACCTTGAACTCACCTAAGTCCTCCAAAGTGGAAGAAAACAGATCGCCTACAAGCAGCGCTATTTCATCCGCCCTTTTATAGATGTTATTCATCTTCGCGATCATATCTTCCGTGACCGTTATTTCCTGCCCCTCATTCTGAGCAAATACCGCCGCCATCAGCTCAGATGTGAGCTTAATACCCGTCACAGGCGTTTTCAGGTCGTGGGAAAGCGACGCGATAAGCTCACGCTCTTTTTTCTGCAAAGAAAGCTCTCTCGCTCTGGACGCTTTCAGCTCCTCCCGCATGATATCAAAGCTCTCCGAAAAAGCGCCGAACAGATTGCCCTTATCCATCTCAAGAGGCCGGTCCAGATCGCCTGCCGCCACACAGGACGCAAAGTCTTTCATCTTGGCAAACGGGCGTATGACTGTTTTGCGGATATATGCCCCGAAAGCCGCCGCCACGCCAATCAGGAGAAAACCGCATACACAGTAGACAGCGATGATATTTGTGCGCAGATGCCCGAACTGCTTCCTGCTGTCTGCGAGCACGACAGTGCCCGTTATCTGATTATTTTCTGTGATATAGGTATAGGGATAACGACGCTTTATTGCCGTCTCTACGGTGACCGCTTCCGAAGGATCAAAACGGTTATCATAAATCACATTTCCAGTTCTGTCCAGTATGACATATTCCCGTTCCGAAGCTGTGTTTTCAAGCGGCATATCATATAGAACCATCTCATGCGCAATCTCATTGAGCAAAAGCACATCCTCATTATTTTGTGAACCATCACCTGTGCCAGTGATCTTCCAGACGGCAGACAGCCCAACAGCGAACAGCAGCACAAGAAGCGTCAAAAATCTATAATATCCCTTCATAGCGCTGCCTCTTCCATCAGGTAACCCACACCCCATACGGTTTTTATGAGCTGCGGTTCTTTCGGGTCGGCTTCGATCTTTTCACGCAGATGCCGGATATGTACGGCGATCGTGCCCTCGTTGATATAGGCATTCTCCCACACATCCCTGAGCAGATCGTCCTTGGAAACGACCCTGCCCCTGTTTTTGTAAAGATAATACAGCAGCTTATATTCCAACGCCTTGAGGGTGATCTCCCTGCCGTCCGCAATAATCTTGCGCATATTTGTGTTCAGGTACACCTCGCCTGTCAGCTTCACAAGACCGTCCTCATTCTTCTGAAAGTTTCGGACAGCGTGCGCAGGATTCCGCGTCCTGTCGTATCTTGAAACGGCAGCTTTCACCTTGGCAAGCAGGACGCTTAGCGTATAGGGCTTTTTGATATAATCATCGCCGCCTATGTTCAGCGCGATCAGCACGTCATCGTCGCTTGTCCGGGCACTTATAAAGAATATCGGCAGGTCATAGTTTTCCCGTATCTTCCTGCAAAGGTCGAAGCCCGATTTCTCGCCAAGATTGATATCGAGCAGGAGAAGCGAGACATCGCATTTTTCAAGAAAAGCTACCGCGTCGGCATAGCTTGTCACATAGGAAGTCTTTACGCCGAACATATTGAAATATTCGGAAGTAGCCGTGGCTATCATTTCATCATCATCTATCATCAGGACTTTATAGCTTTCCAAATCCATAGCTCATCTTATTCCTCCGTGCTTCTTAAAAATGAAAAGCCTTAACAGCTATAGTAGTATAGCACAGCAGGGTTCAAAAGTAAATTTGCCATAGCTTATGAATACTCCTTATTCCTCCTCTTCCTCTTTCTTCTTCCTCAAGAGTACAAACAAAACAACCATGATAAGCAGGATAACCGCCAGCCACACAAAGCAGCAAATCCCAAGGAAGGTCGGGCAGATGTGGCAGAGTCCGCATTTGCCGTCCGCTCCTGCGCCCTCCGTCTGCGCATAGGCAATGGCGTAGCTGGAGAACAATTCCGTGCTGATGGTGATGGTATCCGGCGTATCGTCCAGATCGTTCATAAAGGCATATTCGCCGTTATGCGCGCGGATGATCGTAAACTCCCTGCCGTCACTTAGCAGTTTTTCGGGGATGCCGATCACCACTTCCACGGGTGCGTCTGTCGCCGTGACTGCGTTCCAGTCTCCCGCCCCGATCTTTATAAACATGGAGATATCCACGTACATGCCAAGCACAAGCCCCGGCGCCGCTTCCCGGTACGCTTCCATGCCGCGCTCGATCACTTCCTTGTCCTGCGCAGGCACTTTTTCGGAAATATCTTTGACATCAATCCGAATCTCTATGGTTTCGCCGTCACCGACAAGCTGTATCTGTTCCGGCGTCAGTACCGCATCTGCTACCGCAATGCTGTCCGCCACGCCTGCCGTGCATTCCTGTTCTTCACAGACTACCGTCACGATGACCGCGCCGTTTCTTAATGCCAGAACGGTGCTTGTGTCCGTCATGCCTTTCACATTCCCCGTTGCCACAGGCTCGCCGGACAGCACGAGTCTTCCGTTATCCGCGGATACCACAACCGTCTGCGCACCCGCTGCCTCCCGCTGCTCTTTCTGCGTTTCGGACGGTTTCCCGGCAGGCTGTGGTCTGGGCGTGGTTCCGGGTCTGTCTCCCGGCTCCGCCGTCAGCTCCACTTTCACACCGTTTACTTTGACTGCAAAGTGCCTCGTCTTTTGATAGCCGTTTTCCATGGCAAAGCGGAAGACAAAGCTGCCGCCCTCCCTGACCGGGCTTTCGCTGCCTGTCTCCGCTGACAGGGTATAGCCCTTTCCTGTCTGCAAGGTAACGGTAAATTCCTTGGTATAGACGGCATATACGGTCAGATCCACGGTAATATCCGTAAATACGGCGGGCGCTGTCCCCTGCTCGTCCATACACCACGCGCCGTCATAGAGCTGTTCTCCCGCATCCTTTTTCGGCGGCACAGGCGGAATATCCGTCAAAGTCCCGGCATAATCCACGAAAACTTCCCGATAAGTCTCCCCTGTTGCTTGTTGTCAAGGACTTTTTAATACTATTCACAGAATATTCAAAAATCGACACAGCAAAAGCCGGGAACCTGTTCACAAGTTCCCGGCTCTGATTAGGATGCTTATTTACGCATTGTGTCCTATCTGCAAGTTTTTCACTTCGTCAAGAGAGAGGCCCGAAATGTTGACAATTTCTTCAAGGGCATATCTGCCCGCACGCAACATACGAAGTGCAATCTCGGTCATGGTTTCTTTCCGCTCCTGAGTACGCATATCTTCAATCACCTTGCACATCTCGTTCACCCCTTTCGGATTCTCCTTCAAATACCTCGTGCGTTCTGCCATCAGTTCAAAATTCATATCATCGGCATCAGTACAGTTAAAGTCGTGCATCAGCTTTCCAATATCAGAGGCTCCTCGATACTCGCCATTCACATAGAGAATATGTTCTCCGTCCGCAAATGGTTCACCCGTGGTAATATTTATCCGCTCAATAAAGTAGACTGGCTCACCCTTACCGAAAAAATCCTTTTCCGTGATGAAAATCGTATAAGTGTCCGGCAGTTTAGAAAAGTCTTGCCTGGCATCAAGGTTTTCTACGCCCATCACACTGGAATGGTATCTGGCCCGGTGTGGGTCTGCCCCCTTATCTTCCCGTTGAATTTCCATGTCATATTTTTTCCCGGCAGTATCCGTTCCATAGGCATCCAAACAGATAGACCGCGCCCCGCCCAACCGTTTCATATCCTTCTGCGTCTGGCAGTTGGTGATAATCAAATCCGGCTTACCTGTAATGATACGTAGCACCAGTTCAACAAGGGGAATATTGTCTTTGAACAGGCAACGCATAAAATCATCATCAATAGGGCGCAAGCCGCGCAGGCGCTGTAAATCTTACTGGCGTTTCTGTTCTTCCAAAGTCAAAGCCATTCCACGCTTTCTATCATCCGTAAATTCAAATCTCTCTATGCGTATCTTACCACAAGTCACTCCGCATTTCAAGAACAGTAGCCAGAGCAGGAGCAATATTATTTCTGCTCTGGCTATGTTGGGCTTATTCGTCAGCCATCATCTGGCGGACTTCCTCGCGGAGCATACGCTTGATTTTGTCCTCCATCGTTTCAGTGCTGGTTTCGCTGAAATGCGCCCACACAAGGTAGGTGGTTTTGCCGATTTTCTTCACCATAGAGGGCGGAGTGTCTGGCTTGGGGCGGGGGAAGGTCATGCCTGCGGTAGCGTTGGGAAGTTTGTTTGCCATAGGCGGCTCCTTTCAGTCCATCAGATTTTTCAGACGTGTCAGCTTGTCCTGTGCGGTGGCCTTGCGGAAATTCTCACCAGAAAAACGGATAGGGGCGTCAGACAGTCTTTCGATGTACTCCTGCCAGACAGTGGGGAAGTCGGCCTGCAACTCGGCAACCTCCGCCTCGGTCAGAAAAACATTCTCATAGCGGCCTCGCGCTGGCGAGCGCTCACTCACTCCACTCAAGTTACTATTTCTCAAGTTATTATTACTCATGTTATTAGGGGACAGTTTTCTGTCCGTTATAGGGACAGCTTTTTGTCTATCAGTGGGACAAATTTCTTTCCCTCTATGGGACAATTTTTTGTCCGTCAGTAGGACAATATCTTGTCCATCTGGTATCTTCACATAGATGCGATTAGGCTGGGAAAACCCTTGCCGCCTGCGCTCAATCAGGCCAACCGTTTCCAGTTCGGTCAATGCGTTCTTGACGGTCATAGGGCTGCGGTCAACCGCATTGGCGATTTTGCAGACGGGAAAGACGATGTAGATTTGCCCCTCATCGTCCTGCCAGCCATTAGCAAGGGAGAGGTTCGCCCTATCCAGCAGGACGGCGTACAGCAGCTTGGAAAACTGCGTCAAATCCGCCTCCATCAGAAACCGAGGGTAGGGCAAATAGGGCGGCAATTTGGTGTCGGCGGTCATGTAATCGGCAATCGTGTCCACCTCCTGTTTGTGGGCCGTTAGAGGGCCGTTTTTGGGGTTCGGAATGGAAACATACAGCCCCCCTATCGAGGGCGGTTTTGAGAGCCTTGATATAAGCGGCTTTTCAAGGGGTACTTTTTCTACGCACCAGCCCTCTTTTTCCTGGCCCAATCCCGCTTGGCCCGTTTTGTGGCACAGTCGGGGCAGTAAAGGGTGTTGTGCCTGGGTGGGGCGAAAATCCGCTTGCACTCCCGGCAGCGCCGCCGTCCGGCAGCCGGAGGCGGCAGCAAGGCGGCGCACAGGCTTTCATCCAGCGGAAGAACAGCAGCCCGAAACCAGCGGCAGATCAGCGAATAGGAAATAGACTGCGGGCAGACACATTCCTCCCCATCGTCCAGGAGCAGACAATTCCCCTGGTCGTAATTACAGCAGCTATGTACCAGCCGACGGACGGCCCGATATTGCTGGTAGGTCATCGCTCCTGTTCCTCTCTGCGTTGGGTCTGGCCCTCCTTGGCAAGGCGTTCGGCAGTCTTTTTCAATGTCTCCACCGCCTTGATGTCCTCCCGCATGGCCCGCATTTTCAGATAGTCGGCCTCTTTCTCAATGACCAGCTTTTGGGCCTCCGCCCTCCACGCCTTGGGGGTGATGCTCTCGCCGGATGCTTTCAACGTGTCCAGATAGCGGACGGCAGCATCGAACAGGGCAAGGTCGGCGCTATGGTGCTGCTCGAATTGCTCCCGCTTTCCCGGCACAACCTTGTCCAATTTCTGGCGGATAGGCTTGTACTTTTGATACTGCGCCCACATTTCCAGCCGTTCAGTTAGAGCGGAAATGCGTCGCTCTTTGCTCACGATTTTGCCGCGCAAGTCGTAGTAATCGCTGTTTATAGCAGCAACCTTGTCAAATAATTCCTGCATGGATTTGATGCCGTTTTCCATCAGGAAGTTGAAAAGTTTTGCGTCCGCTTTAAGCGCCTTAACTTTTCCATAGCGGGAAGTCGTGGTGGCGTTCTGCCTCGCCTGGAAAAGAAAATCTGTGATGCTCTCTTGGGCCGGGGGCTGTGCGGACTGTTCTTTACTCCAGTTGTAAAGCCGGGTGATGCGGGCCTTGATTTCTTTCAGCAGCTTGTTGTCAGCGGCGATCTCCCGGTTGATGTTGCCTTTCTCCGTCTGGATGCCCCTGCGCTCCATCTGGCTGACGGCAGGCCCCATGTGGACGCTTAGGATTTTGTCAACACCCTGACGCTTATAGCTGCGGTGGTCGATGCGCTCCGGTCTGCGAACGCTGGCGGGGGTGCGGGGGGTTGGGGGCGCAGCCCCCATCGCGTCCGAAGGACGCAACAGCCCCCGGCAGAGCGCACGACACCGGGACGGTGTATAAATGCGCCCTTGGGACTGAGGATTACTTCTCACCCTCATTTTCCGGCGGTTTTTCTTCAAGTTTCCTCGTTCCTGGCAGACGGGAGAGGGCAATCAAAAACGCTTTGACTTCCTCGCCCTCCATGTCAGTAACGGCGGGGAAAACACCCTCCAGAATGGTCCCGCGCTCAATTAGGCGGTGCGTTCTGGTGCGGCGTTCCTCCTGGCGTTTGCGGTTCAGCAAAATCTTTTGATGGTTTTGTAACTGACCGATTTTCTTTTCCACTTTCTGTTCCTCTGGCGATTTGTCCATGAGTATCAAACCTCCTTTTCCAGCCAGCCATTTTGTGCAAAAATCTTTCGCAGTTTTCTAACTGCGCTGGTAACGCTCTCGGTGGCACAACTTCCGCTGACACCCTCGTCCGCCGCAATTTCCCGAAACTTTTTCTTCAAGGCATACCGGGCATGGAGCCGCCGCGCCTGGGTAGGGGATAGCTGGATGATGGCCTCCGCCAGATGTGCCAATAGCAATTCTTCAGCGGTCTCGTCAATCTCCCGAATAATCAAATCCTCCGGGGACTGCACCAGGAACATAGCGAGGTTCTCAATAGCTGGGGTACAGTCCATCGAATAAACGTGATAATACTTTTTTCTGCCCTCCTGCCGGTTTTCATAGAGCCGACATTCCTCCATAACGGCGGCAACCTCGTCCGGCACTTCGATGAAAGTGTCTTTCGTGTAGAGCGGGTAGTAGTGCTTTCGCAAATTGATGATCGCCATGCCGCCCTCACTTTCCCTGAGGGTGGTCTGCGTAGTAGCGGTGGAGGTTGCACAGCCCCGGCGGATGGAGAGACACACGTTGCTGTTGTGAACGCGTTCCTGGTCTGCGATCTGCTGCTGGGTCAACCCTCCCAGATAGTAGGCGCAAATCCGGCGGGCCTGGGTGGGGGTGGCATAGGCCAGGGCTTCCCGCAAGGCAGCGGCCAGCCGGTCACGTTCTGCCCGTTCCTCCGCCAGCATGACAAGTTGCTCCGGGGACGGGCTGTGTTCCAAAGCGTAGTTCTCCGTCCAGTCGAAAGCGTCCAGCGAGTAGAACGCCCGGTGATACCGCTTGCGGCGCTCGTAGTTCCGCATTTCCCTGACGGACTGGCACAGCACGTCAAAGACTTCCTCGCTGACCTCCACCAGCTTGTCCTGCTGACAGTGGGGGTAACGGAGCCGCAGGTTGATGATTTTCATATAGCCTCCTAAATGACAGGAGGGACAAACAGCCGAAACTGCTTGTCCCTCCCGGTGATGGAGCAAACACCCCTCACCTGGTAGCCACTTAGGGGGGCAATCGTTAAGTAGGTTTCTGAAAAATTTCAAAAACTTTTTGCGGACAGCCTCAATGCTGTAATAGACTGCGACTTTGGTACAGCCGCACATCTCGGCAATCTCCGCATAGCTGAAATCATGCAGGGCGTAGAGCAAAAACCGCTCCCGCTGGGTGGGAGTGCAGAGGGCCAGCACCGCCAGAATTTCATCCAGTGTTTCCCGCTGGCAAATCAATTCTTCCGGGGTGGCGCAGTAAGGCAAGCGGCCCTCGGTGCTGATTATGTACTCGTCAAACTCGCGTCCATCCCAGTGCCGCCGCTGTTCATGTGCAAGGTTCTCCGCTTTGTGGTCGGCCTGGGTGAGATACTCGTAGACCTCCACCGAAACGGACACAGCTTGTCCATAGTAGTTGATGGTGATTTCCATCGTCCTTTCCTCCGTTCAGATTTTTGGGGTCTGAACGGAGGGGCGGGGAGCGGCAGCGGGGCCGTTGTCGCTGGGCAGGAAATGCAAAAGCCCCCGGACGGCACAAGGCCATTCGGGGGCAAGTAACAACATTATGAGCCGTCAGAAAACGACTATTTTTGCAAACCTAGGTAGGGGACGCCGTTGCAAGGGTCAGGCTTTTTTGACAAGTGCCTATCTACCTGTAATCGCATGGCGGCATCCTCCTATATATGCCGCCAGCGGATATAAGAACGGCGGCTTTCAATTTCTCAAAAGCCGCCGTTTTAGGGCATGACAAGTTGTGCTGTACGACAGCTTTTTTTCTTTTGCCGTCGTGCGGCAGTTTTTCAAATATTGGCTATATGGCAGTTTCCCGATCTGTTATTACTGCAAGAAGTTGAGAACCAGGGCAAGGGCGACAATCCCCAGCATCATCAGCACCAATGCCACGCTGATTACTGTGGACATGATGTTGACGGCGCTCCGGCTTTCCTCGCTCTTTACGCAGACCACGGAGAGCAGGAGACCCGCCAGCGCGAGGACGATGTTGCAGATCGCCCAAACCATGCGTGCACCATCCGGCAGGGTGATTTTCAGATACACCGGGACAAGGGTTGCCAGCGGCAGCAGACTGACAATCAGCGCCGCCAGACTGAGCTTTTGAAGTTTTTTTGTGACTTCCATACGATTACCTCATTTCCTTTTTTCCAAATTGTGTGATTGACAGGGCAAACAGAGCAGCGAATACAGCGATTGCACAGGGCAGGAAAGGCATCAGCGCAAATGCGGCGTCAGAGGTTTCCGCTGTAAAGTCATGCAGGGAGCAGGACACCAGATAGCCGCTGTAACAGTAGGGATAAGCAATCCAGAGCGGCGTGTTAGCGACCAGAATACCGGGGATCACCAGCAGCAGGTTTAGCCCCACGGAAAGCAGAGGCTTTTCAAATAACACCGTGATTGCCCACATCGCCGCCAAACATGGGAGCATCGTCAGAAACAGTCCCGCGCACCATTTCAGAAGATAGAGAACGGGCAATGTTTCCGTAATACCCATTGTCGAAGTAGCCAGCATACCGGCAACTACGAACACCGCCAGAAAGACGACCATTTCCATAAATAGATAGAACATCAGGACACAAAATTTTGCCAGGGAAAGGGCTTTCCGGCTCACCGGCAGGGCCAGCATTTTCAGGATACCATTGTTCTGTGTTTCCCTCCCCGCAATCATCACGCATACCACGATCATGCTGAACGGCAGCAGATAGTAGGCGTAGACCAGGGCGCTTTGAATGAACATAGCGGGCCATGCGTTGGTGTACTCCGGCGTAAAATACCGGCTTAACGCCGCCACCCCGGAGGCCACTACCAGCAGCGGGGCAATAAAAATCAGCGGAACGATCTTTGAGCGTTTCACTTTCATAAACTCAATGCCGAGCAAATCTAAAAAGTTCATGCGGCTCCTCCCTTACTCATAGCGCAGATTTTTTGCCATCCACAGCCCAAGGCCAAGGAAAAGGAGCGTTTCGACCAGAGCAAACAGCACCACCAGCATATCCGGCTGTGCGCTCATAGCCACCGCAGGCTTGAACATCACAATGAACGGATGCACCATCAGGACTGCCGCGCCTGACGAGGCCAGGGCCATCCCGCTTAAAAAACCGGTCACTCCCACGCCAAGGGGAACCCACATATTTTCAAAGCGGGAGGAGATCAGCACCATAAAGGACAGCACCGGCATGGATGTGAGGAACGAATAGGCCGTAAAGCGGAGCAGCGTTCCCATTTCAAATGTCCCTTGGGGCAGATCGCTCATTCCGATTTTCATGAGCGCCAGATTTTCCAGAGCCACCGCCACAAAGAGCATGACGGTCAAGATCAGGAATTTGCAGAGATACATCCCCGGTACGCTCATGGGGAGCATATACATCTTCTTGATTGCGCTGCCCTTAAACTCCATGTTGTAGACCATACAGGCCGCGACAACGATACCGAACAGGTTCAGTATCATGATCATGCCGTAAAGCTGGGTCAGCAGTACGTCCATCGGGGCCAGCGGGAGACCCAGCAGCGTATCTTTTCGGACAAGGAAGTTGACAAAGGCATAGGCCGCGCCTAAAATACCGACAGCCAGCAGCACCGGGATCACCCCTGTCCGCTTCTCTTTCCGAAGTTCGATCACAAGCGCCCTCATAGCTTTGCCCTCTGCTTTCTGGCGGCGTTGTCCTGCTCTACGATGGAGAGGAACACATCTTCCAGGTTGTCGGCGGACATTCCCGCCTGCCTTGCGCTGTGCCGCAGATTATCCAAGCTGCCCTCAAACAGCAGCCGCCCATGATTGAGGATACCGATGTCGTCCGCCATCAGCTCAATTTCCGACAGCATATGAGAGGAAATGAGGATGGTACAGTCGTACAGATCAGGCAGGGATTTTACCAGATTGCGAATTTCATGGATGCCAGAGGGGTCAAGGCCGTTGGTCGGTTCATCCAGAATGAGGATAGGCGGACGGCCCAGCAGCGCCCCGGCGAGGCCAAGCCGCTGTTTCATACCCAGGGAATACTTCTTTGCCAGGCGGTCTCCAAATTCGGACAGCCCCACCAGCTCCAGGGCGTCCTCCACGGTGTTTTGACCCAGGCCCAAAATCCGGCGTATCACATCCAGGTTTTCCCGGCCCGTCAGGTTGGCATAGAACGAGGGGGCCTCAATGAAAGAGCCAATCTCCCGCAAGATTTTCAGCCGGTCATTTGGAAAGTGTTTTCCATCAATGGTGAAGCTGCCCTTTGTGGGGGCGGTCAGTCCTAGGAGCATCTTCATGGTGGTGGATTTGCCCGCTCCATTGGGGCCGAGAAAGCCGTAAATACTACCCCTGCGGACGTGAATAGACACATTGTTGACGGAGGTAAAATTTTTGTATTTCTTCGTCAACTGCTCTGTGGCGATGATATAGTCCATAGACACATCTCCTTTCTGCCCCTATGGTACAGTATCAACCTGACTTCTACATTCTCTTGTCCTTACTTTTACCTTACTTTTTCATAATGGCGTTCACAAAGCGGGTGGCCGTGTTATAATCAAGTTGCAAGTTGACAAATCGGAGTTAATAATAAGGAGGAGACTGAAATGCCGGAATTGTACAATATACCACTCACCTACAGAGAAGGTACGTACCGTGTGATTGATTTTAGTAAGGACATTGACAGAGATGGCGTTATCTCCTTTGACTATGACACACAGTATCAAATGCTTGAATATGACATTCCTGTTGGGAAAGAGCGGCGTGAGATGACTCTGTACAGCGTACCGGAGGATGAATTCATTCGGACGCTGCGTGCCGTCTATGACAAGGATGGAACACTTCAGAAGATCACAGCTGTGCTTGAGGGCTGCGAAACACTTTTATACATCCGCTATGAAAGCGAGGAGGATGCTAAGGAGAAAATTCGGAAAGTTGCTATCCGAAATGCAGATGTCATAATCGAGCAGATTCAACAATGCACAGATGCTATAGCAAGGCTTTTTATCGACTACTACTGTGACAGCGATAACATGGATTACCATGCAGTGGTTGGCACTGCGGCGCAAATGGAGGAGGTAAGACAGAAAGGGCTTTATGAGGATTCCTGCGACTATTCCGGCAACTACTCGTCTGAATATATGGAAGGCGACGATAGGATGCTGATTACGATGGTTCGCTGTGCCGAGGGGCATCCGTCAGAAAATTTTCGGTATGCCATAGAAATCATGTCGCAGCATATTGAGAAATATGCTTTGGAAGCGTTACACAAGACGGAGGATTTCAAATTTATCTGTGCGGAATATGATTAAGAAACGAGTGAAAATAGCGGAAAGAAAAGTGTTATCATGCGTGAGAAATGATGTCAATTTTCCGTTTATTGGGGAGACACTACGATGGACAATTCTTTTTTACACAGCAAAAAGCTCCTGCTGGTCGATGACGAGCCGGAGCTTTTGACAATGGTATCAGCTATTTTAACGGACGAGGGCTTTCAGCGCCTTGTGACCGTCACCAATATGAAAGAGGGAATTGCCGCCGCCAAAGCGGAAAAACCTGATCTGGCGATTTTGGATGTGATGCTCCCGGACGGTGACGGCTTTTCCCTGATGGAGCAGATCCGCACATGGACGGATGTTCCCGTGATCTTTCTGACGGCCCGTGACGAGGCGGCGGACAAGCTGGCGGGGCTGGGCCTTGGAGCGGATGACTATATCGCAAAACCCTTTCTGCCCCAGGAATTTCTACTGCGGGTCTATGCGGTTCTGCGCCGGTGCTACAAAGAGGACGCAACCGTTTTGAAGCTGGATGGCTGTACGGTGGATTTCAGCCGGGCCGAAGTGGATAAGGGCGGAGAGATACTTCCTTTGACGGCGATGGAGCACCGGCTGCTGGAAACCCTTGCGAGGAATGAGGGCCGTATCGTGACTGTGGACACGCTCTGCGAGGCCCTGTGGGGCGACAATCCTTTTGGTTATGAAAACAGCTTGAACGCCCATGTGCGGCGCATCCGGGAGAAGATCGAGGCAGACCCGTCAAAGCCTATTTCCCTGCTGACGGTCAAAGGGCTGGGCTATAAGTTGCTGGCGAGGAAATAATGCGTGGGGGATAAACAAGGGCCATGAAAAGAAGCCATTCCAAAACACATTTGCTTTTCTATATCCTGATAACAATACTGCTTGCCTTGATCGTATGGACGATTTGGGGAAATACAGCGTTAATGGTAAATTCAATTACTGTTTCCGGCAATCAGATACCCTCGGAGTTTTCCGGGTTTAGAATTGCACAGATTTCTGATCTGCATAACGCTGAATTTGGAGAAGGAAACTCGCATTTATTAAACAACCTTTCCGAGAGCAAGCCGGATATGATTGCAATAACGGGCGATCTGGTAGATGCACAGTATACGAACATAGATGTTGCTCTTTCTTTTGCTGAAAAGGCGGTTCAAATTGCGCCGGTCTATTATGTGACGGGCAATCACGAAGCCAGCCTGTCACAGTACAGTGAGCTTAAAACAGGACTTGAAGCCGCTGGCGTGATCGTTCTTGAGGACAATGCAATACAGCTTGAACACAACGGCGGTATTGTCACTTTGATGGGACTTTCAGACCCTAATTTTACAATTAAAAGTAATATCTTCGATGAAGTCCCCGCTATGATAAGTACCAAGTTGAATGACCTGATGGAAAATAAGGTTGGCTATACGATTTTGCTTTCACACAGGCCGGAATTGTTTGATACCTATGTAAGCTGTGGTGTTGATTTAGTTTTAAGCGGTCACGCACACGGCGGGCAATTTCGGTTACCACTGATCGGCGGGCTGGTTGCTCCCAATCAGGGATTTTTCCCAAAGTACGATGCTGGCCTCTATACAAACGGCGGCACAAATATGGTTGTCAGCCGTGGCCTTGGAAACAGTATCATACCGCTCCGCTTCAATAATCGGCCAGAGATTGTATTAGTGGAGCTTAAAGCAGATTGACCGGCAAAGGGGTGGAGTGACCGATGAAAGCATTTGGAAAATATATATCAAAGTATCTTCTCTCCTTTTTTGTGTTTGCTCTCATTCTCCTGCTTATCAATATTCTTGCGTTTGCCTTGACGTTCGGGGGTATCGTATTCAGGGAATACGGTTCGGCATCACCGGCGAATATGTTAGAGGCCGTGGCCGCTGATCTGTCAGCATCCGGCATATCCGAAGAACGGCTGCAAGAGTTAAACTGTAATCAGATTTGGGCTATGCTATTGGATGCAAGCGGACACTGTATTTTGGAGGCATCTTTGCCAGAGGAAATACCGACACAGTACACCATTCAGGATGTGGCCGTGTTCTCGAAAGGCTATCTGCAAGACTATCCTGTTTTTGTGCGGAATACAGATAATGGTCTATTGGTATTGGGCTACCCAAAAGACAGCTTTATGAAGCTGACAGGAAACTATTTCCCAATACGGGCGATTAGGATTTTCCCGCTCTTTATAACCGGCATTTTGGCAATAGACATAGTGCTTCTGTTTTCGGTCTACTATTTCTCTAAAAGAAAAATCTCCAAAAATACGGAGCCGATTATGGCCTCTATCAAAACACTGTCCACAGGCAAACCTGTTGATTTGTCCATTCGAGGCGAGTTGTCGGAAATTGCGGATAGCGTCAATCAGGCGTCCCAGGTGTTGAGCAGACAAAACCAGGCCCGCGCCAACTGGATCAGCGGCGTTTCTCACGACATCCGCACGCCACTCGCTATGATTATGGGATATGCCCAGCGGATTGCCGGAGATCACGAGGCCAATGGAAATATTCGGCAGGAGGCAGAGATCATCCGGGCGCAGAGCGCAAAAATCAAAGACTTGGTGCAGGACTTGAATTTGGTATCGCAGTTAGAATATGAAATGCAGCCGCTCCATAAAGAGCCGGTACGCCTGTCTAAACTGTTGCGCTCCTATGCGGCAGATTTACTCAACGTAGGTATCGGTGAGAAGCATTCTATTGAGGTTGAAATATCTCCCGAAACGGAAACCGCAGTTATAGACTGCGACGCTCGGTTGATTTCGCGGGCTATCGATAACTTGGTGCAGAACAGCATCAACCACAATCCGCAGGGGTGCAATATTTTCCTGTCCCTTGATTGTTCATCGGAAAATGTTTCTATCACAGTTGCGGACAATGGCGTGGGTATGTCAGCTGAAAAATTGCGAGAGTTGGAAGAAAAACCGCATTACATGGAAAGCACCGATGAACGGCTGGACTTGCGGCATGGGCTGGGGATGTTGTTGGTAAGGCAAATTATGGAGGTACATGGTGGAGTAATGGAGATAAATACTACTCAAATATGTGGATTGACAGTAATTCTATCCTTTCAAAAAAACTCACAGTAAATGTATTGCAACAGGCCAGATGGGTTATTTGTCCATCTGGCCTGTTTGTTATCAATAGTAAATCAGTTCTGCAAAAATGATTTCCTCCACCTGGGTCTTACAGCAATTCATCAGCCCCACCCAGCGCATGGGGTCGTGTGCTTTCAAATCCTCGGTGGCCCCGGCCTCTTTTGCCATTCCCGGCATCATGCTGTCCAGCATATCATTGGCGGCGTCCTCGGTTTCAAGCAGATGGGCGAACAGCTTGCCGCTCAAGGTCAGGCGATTGAACAAGCCCGGTCGATGCTCTTTCAGATACCGCAGACGCAGCAGCCCATACTTGCCCAGGCTGCGGCTCCAATGCAAGGTTGGGGATATAGTAATCTCCAACTTTGGTATAGGTCAATTCGATTTCCATAGTGATGCTCCCTTCTCTCTCAAAGCGTGGGGCGGACTTGTATTGCCGCCCGTTTCGGCTCCTGGCGCGGTAGACCAGCGACATGGGCATAGATACCCTTTGCCATGTCCTCCTGCCGGATAGCGGCTTTTTGTGCGTCGATTTTAGCCTTTTTCCCCGGTCTGGTGCGTTCCTCATACTGCCGCTGCCAGCCGCTGGCCTTGCGGCGGAGATAGG
>ERZ779622.410-NODE-410-length-25932-cov-13.614638_pt1 | contig 25932 bp, 26 predicted proteins | sample MGYA00514188_ERZ779622 | MGnify/ENA primary metagenome ERZ779622 (study PRJEB29562, sample SAMEA4376702) | mouse gut metagenome | isolation source: Cecum | study: EMG produced TPA metagenomics assembly of the A DSS colitis mouse model was used to assess the... | reverse complement strand
GATGCTTTTACTTTTAGGTTTCGTTCTCTGAATCTTCTATAAAAAGAATTTCTTTATATAAAATTTCTTTTAATAAAAATTTTCTTTTAAAACCAAGAAATTTTTTTAGAATTTTCAGGGTTGCATTACTGTTTATTTGTCAAGGTTCTGTCTTGTTTGCTTGACGCAACTTTGATAGTTTATCATTATTCAAAGCCTTTGTCAAGAACTTTTTTATTTTTTTAAAAATTTTTTTAAGCTTTTTCAGTGCTTGTCCGCCGCTTTTTGCGACGTGTTTCATGTTATCACACTTTAGAATCTGTGTCAACACTTTTTTACATTTATTTTCCAAATTATTTTGCTCCTGCCCATCAAGAATTTGTTTAACTCTATTAGGGCGAAAAAAAAGAATCTTGTTAAGACTAAGATACTTTTCTCATGGCTCCTTTGCCATAACCGCATTCATTTTGTAAAATAAATGAACGGAGAAGAAGGGATTTGAACCCTCGCGCCGATCACTCGACCTACACCCTTAGCAGGGGCGCCTCTTCAGCCTCTTGAGTACTTCTCCTAGGTACTGAAATAAATCCTCTACCAATATTTAACTTGTACGCCTACTCACTCAACGCATGATTCATTATACATAAGCCCTTATATAATGTCAACCCCTTTTTCAAAAAAATTATAAATTCATCTAAAAAAGGGGATAGGGACGTGTCTCTGTTGACGATACTGTTGCCTTGGCAAGCTGTAACACGATCTCACTGAAATACCGCGGCGGAACTGCTCCTAATATACATGGAACACAATTTTCATCCGAATGCGCGTGTGCATAAAAGCAGACGTCATAGACGACCACATTTTCATCAATTGGAATGATGTCATCGCCGGAGAAATTCAGTTTGACTTTTCTGTCTCCATCCATACGATAATAGCTGTCAACGATACCAATGTCATTGGCTTCACCTCTGTACCATCCCATATTTTGAAGTTTTTCCGCAAGAGACAGCGCATTGAGGACCATTCCGCCAAACCGGGTGAGCTGTGTCTCTTCTTTTTCCTCGTCAGTCACGCGGTAAACGGGGCGCCCGAGCTGCTCGACTGGCTGCTCGATCTCATAGTCGATGAGTTGTTTTTGCCACTTGTCCAATACCTCCTGAGACAGTTCCAGCGGATGTACGAGCGCAATCCTGCCGTCTGCTGGAAGGACATATTCCTCCTCCTCTGCGGTATTAAAAGTGCCGTCCTCCATATAGCGAAATGTTGTTGTCAGCCTGTTGTCCTCATAGATTCCCCAGATGAGTTCGACAGCAAACGGGCGCATCACTGGATTTCTGACAAAAACGTCCTGCCACTTTGCGGGCTCCCACTCGCGCCCTGTGCTCCATGTGTATTCTAGGCGAAGCTTCTGATTTTCGATCACTGTATTGAACTGTTTTTTCAGTAGTTTCCATGCGTCATTTGCCGCCTTGGCCTGTGACGGGTCATCCTTTTTGCCGGGTGCGGGCATATTTTTGAGCAGTTTTCCTTTTTCATCATACACTTCTAATGTAAGCGACGAAGTAAGCACTGCCTTAAACTTCCTTTTGCCGTAATCAAATATACGTTCCATCTGGTCATCAAATCCCAAATCAGGTACGATTCTGTCCTCAAGCTCCTCCTTTGAGATCTCAAACTGCGCTGCGGCATTGTCAAGCGCCTGTGCTGCTGCCAGTTTTACCGGGCGGTATTTAAACCTTCGCGAAATCTGATCGACGAGAAGCAGCGCTGTGGGCACATCACTGAGCGCGAGTGCCTTGACTGCCTCGGACGCCATCGCACCGCGCGAATGCTGCGCCCAGCTTTGAAGCTGTGCATAAATTTCTGCGACAACTGCCTCGTCGCCGTGAATCGCGGCGGCATAGAGTACCCATTTGCGCTTTGCCGGTGCCCCCTCGCTGAGCCAGAAACGGTACACTTCTTTTATATAAGCGGCTGTTTCTGCCGGATTGAGCTGTGCCGCGATGATTTGCGCTTCTTTGCTCAGTCCCAGTTCTTTCATATCTGCATAGCTGACAAGCATTGCTGCCAACTGCTCTTTGGATGCCAGCTCTCCCTCTGTTTGATGGACTTGGGGAAAGGTGTCAAGCGGCAGCCATGACAGTTTGCGCTTCCATGCACCGAACAGGATATCCTGTATGAGACGCTCCACCGATGGTTCGGCTGCGGATTGCGTTTGTATTGGGGTAGTTTCGGGCGGAAGTTTCGTTTGTACCGTTTGTATTAATGTCCTGATCTTTTTTGTCTTTTCGGATGCAAGGGCTTTCGCCAGCGCTTCCCGGTACTTCTCCGCGCCCCAGCCGTCTAACACCTCCACTGCCAGCCTGCGCTGTGCGCTGCGCATGGACTGTAGCAGATCAAGAATGCGTGGCTCAAAGTCTGGATGCGCGATGCAGATTTTTCTTAGTTCCTCCTGCCCCTGCTTGCTGTTCTCTGAGGCGCAGGCGAGCAGTTCCTCCTGAAACTCCTGCCACTGTACGCCCATCACGCAGATTGCCAGAACACGCGCCGGCAGAAAACTGCTCTGAGCCGCTGCTACCCATTCATTGTGCCAGTCTTTATGATATAAGGCAATCGCTTCAAGGCATCCCTGATCGTCGGCTTTATATCCATAATAAACGTTTCCAAGAAATTCAATCTGATACTGCGGCGGTACTTTTTCCTCCGCAAAAACTGCCAAAAGACTGCGGACCTGCCGCACATCTTTATATTTGCATTCTGTATCCCTCTCTGTCTGATCCAGTTTTGCATCAATCCAATAATCACAATAATATACACAATTCAGTTGCAGGCATTCGAGTACCAGCGCCCGTTGATAAATCTGCTTCTCACCGCATATCATCGCGCTATGAATCGGTGCAGTACTCGGTATACCAGACATTTTTCGCCAGCGCTCGACACAAGAAAGAATAGCTGAAATCTCAAGCTCTCCCAGGAGATACCGCTCTGCCTCCTTCTGAAAGACAGGATATCCTTTGACAATCTCCTCCACGGCTGCGCGGCGGTATGCATCGACCAGAAAGGTCTTTTTTAGCTGAAAATACTTGGGATTGCCCGCCTTGATACAGTCTAATAAATATCCTTTGTCATCGACGGAACAGTTTCCGTACACAGTACAGAAGACTTTGGGCGCTTTTGCTGCCATGCGCTCCAAAACCGTTGTCTGCATCTTGGCAACTGCCCAATAAATATAGCGGTCGCCGGGCAGCTCAAGTATTGTTTCCAGCGCCAATATATGCCTGTCAAACCAGTCTTGTCCGGCGCAGAGACAACTGCTTAGCGGCAGGTTCTGTGCGGTCATGCCATCTAACAGCTCCGCGATGCGAAGCACCAGCCAAAACCGGTCGGAATGATCTATTGCCAGAAAAGCAAGATAAGACTGAAACGAAAGCTCAAATGCGTTTTGTCTGCTTTTACCGGACAGGATGGTTCGGATTTCATCTGGAATGGGTTCTTTGACAGCCGCATTGAACACAAATTTTTGCACTGTTTCCAGCTCTGACGCTTGGGGCATACTGTCTTCATGAAAGAGTTCACCTGTCCTCTGCATCAGGCTCTGCAATAAATACGCTGTCATTTCGCGGATATGTGCTGGATTGCCCTCCTTTTTGTCATCCGCATGTGCTGCTGGGCAGTCAAGCGGCTTTATATCCTCCGCCTGCTGTGCAGACAAGTCAGGCTCTGAGGGCGTTTCAAGCGGCTTCACACAGCGTAAATACAACGCTGCCAAGAGCATCTTTGTATTGTTTCCTTCATCGTTATAGCACAGCGATCTCATGCGGCAGAAGATCTCGGGGTCTTCCATGCCCATCTCAACCAGCTGACGGGTGTATCCCCCATAAAACTCTCCTTTCTGCCATGCAATGGCATTTGCCAGGATCACTGCTGCCTGCTCCTTTGTCAGATATTGTCTGATATACTCAAATTCATCATAATAAACCCATGACGAATAATACAGGAGGATTTCCTGCGCAGTCTCCCCGCCAATCTCTGCCACAAGGCGGATCATGCGGACGGCGAGTGCCTCGTTCGACTTTTTTAATTCCCGAAGCAAATCATACAATTGATATCTCACTGTGGATTCCAGCTTCATAAAATTTTGATGGGCTGCTTTTTGTAACAGCGCGGGCTGCTCCGGGGCGGACAAATCCAGATACTGCGCTGCAAGCTTTTGATTCTGTTCTGTCAGCGACAGCAGATTTTGTACGCGCTGAATGTACTGTTGTTCTTTGAAACCTTCGTCTTTCTTCACTTTTTTACTCTCCTACAATCCGTGCAATCTGTAAAACGATCTCGCTAAAATACCGCTCGTTTACTTCCTCGGGTATACAGGGCTGATCATTTATCGTAAAATACAGATTTTCTATATAGGTCTCTGTGTTCTCATATCCTACGCCGACTCCTGAAAAGGTAAGTACCGCTCCGAACTTGTGGTCATTTCGGCAACAGCAGTCGTAACAGCCGCCATCTAAAATTTCTCCACGCTCCCAGCCGAGGCTTAACAATGGTCTCACCAGCGAGGCACCGTTGATCTCCCTGTCATAGAAGCGCATGAGCTTCTCTGTGCCCTTCTCCTCCTCTGTGAGATGGTATACGGGGCGTTCGAGCTGCTCTATGGGCTGTGTAATCTCATAGTCTGAGAGCTGTTCTTTCCACGCGCTAAGAAGCGTTTCTGACAATTCCAGTGGATGCACCAGCCCGATCCTGCCTGTCTCTGGCAACGTATATTCCTCTTCCTCTACGGTGTTGAAGCTGCCATCCTCCATGTAACGAAACGTTTCCTGTAACTTTTCATTTTCATACACGCCCCAGATCAGACCGACGGCAAACTGATGCATGAGCGGATTGCTGACAAACAGTGCCTTCCACGCCTGTATCTGCCAGTACCGCGCTGTGATAAAAGTCTGTTCCAGACGGAGCTTCTGGGCAGCGGCGACTACTTTGAGCTGCTTCTTTATCTGCTTGAAAGTCTCCTGTGCCTGCTTTGCCTTGGCGTCATCGTCCTGTTTGCCGGGTGCGGGCAGCTTTTTGAGCAGTTTTTGGCTGCTGTCATAGACTTCAAGCGCAAGCAGGGGAGTCAGACGAACGGTAAAGCTGCGTGCACCATAGTCCAGTGTCTGCTCCATCTGCGCATTGAACCCCAAGTCGGGCACAATCCTGTCCTCTAATTCTTCCCTGCTGATTTGAAGCGCGGACGCCGCATCTGCAAGCGCTTCTCTAGCTGCGTTTTTGACCTGATTGGACTTGAACTTGCGCGCCATCTGGTCAACGAGAAGAAGTGCCTGCGCACTGCCGTTTAGCGCCATCGCACGCACGGCATCCGCCGCGACCGCGCCTCTGGAATGCTCCGCCCAGTCCTTGATCTGCCGCTCCATTGTCGTAATCATCTGCGCATCGCCGTGAATCGCTGCGGCGTAGAGTACCCAGCGCTTTTTTGCCTCAGCGCCCTGAACAAGCCAGTCTTCATACACGGCGTGGACGTACGCTGCCAGCTCCTGCGGCACGAGCGGCGCGGCGAGCGTCTTTGCATCCTGATTTACACTGAGAACCTCCATGTCTGCATAGGCTGCCAAAATTGCCGCCATATATTCCGGCGATGCAAGTTTTTCCTCTGACGAGCTATGTTGTGCTGTATCCTGAAAATGTACTGCGGGCAGCAAAATGCGCTGGGTCCATTCGATTTTGCGCTTTCTGTCCCCTTTGTAAATCGCCGCGGCAAGCTTTTGTTCTGTGCGGCTCCATGTCTGCTGACTACCGCCCTGTGCTGCTGATTTTTCTAAATCTTCCACCAAATCTTGCAGTTTCACGGCTAATTTCTTATTTTTTTCACTGGCAAGTGCCGCCTTGACTGCATCCAGATGTGAGGTCTGCCCCCATTCCTCAAAAACGGCGACGGCAAAGCTGCGCTCTTTGAGCTTTTTGGAGGCGAGCAGTTCCAAGATATCTGGCTCCCATTCCTGATGGATTTTTAATACTTCTACAAGCTGTTTTTGCAGCGCCTCTGCATCCATTTGCAGGAGTCCGAATATATTTTCTTTATACTGTTCCAGCGACTGCTCCTGCGCCAGTACCTTGAGACAAATAATCAGCGCCGACTCGCTGTCCCTGCACACGGGCTCTGGTACGCCCTCAAGCCACTGCTCGCCCTCAAGCCGAAGTGCCTCTGCAATGGCAATTTCCCACGGTTCTTTCTCCTTTTGGTAAAGCGCTGCTGCCGCTTTTGCATACGCATCCACATACAGGATTTTTTCCTTTTTATCTGGAAAATGGTCACAGACGCTGCCTAAGATTTTGATCTGCCTGTAGAGCGGAACGCCTTCTTTGGATAAGAGCTGGAAAATACCTGTAATCTGATTTTGATCATACAATAGAGAATCCTCGTCTGACGGTTCTGTCATTTCCTCTGATACAGGATATTTCCATAAATAACCTGCGCCTCCTTTCAGCAGTTCCAACACCATCGCGCGCCGGTAAAACGCAGTCTCCCCGATTACTTTCAAATGGTTGATGCGCGCATCCTCTACGCTGTGCCACAATCCAACGGAAAAATAATGCTGGTCAAACGCTGCAACCAGCGCATCGAAACTGCATTTTCCGAGCAGATACTGTTCTGCGGTTTCATTATATTTGTCAAAACGGTAGGTTGACAGCTCACACGCCAATTTTTCGAGATAGACTTCACGATATGACGCATGGAGTTCCTGATAGAGCGCTGGATTGGCGTGTTGTATCAGCATCATGAGCTTTCTGTATTCCTCGGAATCTGCCTTCTTTGCTGCCGCCCGAATGCCGTCCGGGTTCTTCACTGCCATGCGCTGTATCTCCGCCTCACATTCTGCGTGATAGCCACGTAAGAAAAACTTCTCCTGCGCCAAGGCGTCAGACGGGCGTCCGTACAGGCACCAGATGATATAATCCTCATCGAAGATGGGCAGCATTTCTTCAATGAGATCCATGTGGGCATGAAAGCCTTCATCATCGGTGAGCGCGCGGACTGCATGGAGGGCATCAATTTGATATTTATAAGAAAATCCGTGTCCCAGCGTCAGGCGAAACAGCAGCTCAAAGCGCACGGAATGGCGCAGCGCAAGAAACGCACAGCCCGCAGGAAACGTTACGTTCATCCAGCCATTGCGCGCGGTGCAGATGGACAGTACCTTCTGTGGAAACGGGGTATCTGCCTTTGCGTGTTTCACGTAATTTTGCAGCGTCATGACTTCATTTTGTGTGTAGGCTCTCGCGGGGTAGGTCATCTCTGGAAGATCTGCGAGCAGGTCATTGATGAGGGACGCTGTAAGGTCCGGCGCAGTGCCCGCTTCTATCCAATAGAGATACATCGCTGTGAGAAGCATTCCGGCATGATGCCTGCCGTGCGCCCTCGACTTTTCAACACCGTGGCAGTATGGCAGCGCGCGCCGGAAAATCTCCGGGTCCTCTTTGCCGAGCGCCAGCAGTTTGTGCGCATCCTCCACATTCTGATCCTTGTACATGCGCTTGGCGCACAGCGCTGCCCGAAGCGCCATCTTCTGTTCCTCTGCGTGCGCTCCTGTGAGATAGGCGAGCATCACCTCCAAATCCGTCAGCCTTGCGTCATAATCATCATCTACCAGAATCCACCACGCCGTCGAGCCGCCGACTGCTGCCAGCAAGCGCACATAGCGCGAAAGCTCCTCTGTGCGCTTGTTTTTGTGCATCCATTTGAGATAGGTCGCATATCCCTCCCGCGGGAATGGGTCTGATAAATCCTGAGGTTCTAACTTCGCAAGCAGCGTGGAGTCTTCCTCCTGTTCCATGTTGAGATACTGCCGCGCGATGGGTTCATTGTGTGCGTTCAGGTGCATTCTGCCATACATTGATTCGCGTATTCTTTGTTCTTTGGTATTGTCTGTGTCCATTGATGTGCCTCCTTTTCTATTCTTTTGATATCATGTTTCGCCCAATCATAGAACCATACCCGCCGACATAAACGGCATCTATGTTATTCTCATGCTTTTCATGATACGAGAGATTCACGATAATCCGTGAAGTTTCTCCTATATTCTGCCCCTGCTCAGTTTTAAGCGATACTGTAAATAATTGTAACGGTGTCCGTCTTTGCTGTCTGTTTTGGGCACTGAAGAAATCAGTGTAAAGCCAAACGACTTTGCCAATTGATTTGAAGCGCTGTTTTCCTCTCTTGTTGAATAAACAAACTCTTTGGCGCCATATTCTTCCCTGCAATATTGAATCAGCCCTTGAAGAATCTGCTTCCCATACCCTTTTCCCACATAGTCTGGTCCCAGACAGATTCCCGCTTCCTCATATATGTAGGGTTCCATTTGCTCCACGCCAGCAAAACCAATCGCCTTTCCGGTTGATTTCTCATATACCAGATAGGTGTCATGCTCTTTCTGAAATGCAATGGTTTTCTGGATTCTTACTTTGGCGTCTTCTTCGCTTGTCGTGATCTTCCACATCATATATCTGGCGCTTTCTGGATGTGACCAGACATTATGATACATATCCTTCCAATCTGAAAACTTTGCCTTATCAAGAAAAAGGCTCTTTGTCTCAATCATCTGAAAATTTCCTCCTCTATCCAGCGCGTTTTGCTGCTATTCTTCAGAAAGTAATGATGTGTTTCTTAAATTATATTTTACCAGTGTCCTGAAAGGATGTAAATAATACAGCTGCAAAACACATGGTAGAATTTTATTTCTAAATCAGTATTTGACAATACAACATATCTGTTGTATCATTTGAATATAAATGAGAAAAGGATCAATTATGAATCGTACATTTATAGAAGTACCAATATTCACAAAGAAATGGAAAGAATTGGGGTTCACTGATGAGAATTTACGGGACCTTGAAAATATATTATTGGCAAATCCCAAGTCTGGAGATGTAATCCAGGGTACGGGAGGCTTGCGGAAGATTAGAATACCTTTAAATAGTAAGGGAAAACGTGGTGGAGGAAGGGTAATATACGTAGATATTGAATTCAGGGAGACAATATACTAAAAATGAAAAAGATGATTTAACAGAAGAGGAAAAGAAAGCATTTAAGGCAGTCGTCAGTTCATTAAAGGAGGGGTAGCGATGGGAAGTTTTTTTGATGATACCATGCAGGGATTACTACAGGCTGTTGAAATTGAAAATGGGAATCTCCCTTTGGCCGAGAAGAGAGATATGCCAGCGTCTACATTTGTTGTTTATGACAGGGAGCAGCAGTTGATTGAACAGATGATAAATTTACGAAAAGAGCAGAATATAACGCAAAAGCAGCTCGCGGAAATTACTGGCAATAAGCAGCAGGCAATTTCCAGAATAGAAAAACATGAAAATAGTCCATCTTTACAGACGTTCTGTAATATATTAAGTGCATTAGGATACGGGCTTGTGATTGAAAAGAAATAAATGAAGTTATTTTTATAATGGAGCATACAGGTACTGTGTATGCTCCATTTGGGGTAATATTGATTAATAGTATTCCCCCAAAAAATACGTCAGCTGCCATCAAGGCAATTAATTTCCGCGGGCTGCGGCGCCAATTTCTATATCTGGCTTGATTTCCTTTGCTCTCTCGTGCCATTTGCCAAGATGGCGGCCATCCCATGACCAATAGTCATTATCAACACAGGTGCGTACCGCTGCTGTAGCTTTGAGCAGTTCTTCTGAAGTCATAGAAGAATTGACAAATTTCTCGTCCTTGAGTGTATTTCGGATACGGCAAATCAGAACCGTTTCGTCATGTTTACCTGTCGGAATTTCTTGATCTACCTCAAGTTCAAAACTAACAGGGCTGCTGCAAAGGATAGGCACGGTGAGCACTGCGCCCTTTTCCCATCTGACCGCTACATCCATCTTGTCATGATCTCTGCCATCTGCTGTTCCGAAGTAATCCGCCAATGGCAGATTGTCTTCTACCACAAGATTTGCAGAAAAAACGCCATTTCTTCGAATATTTTCCAGTGTTCTCTTCCTTCCGCCAATGGCACAGATCACACCAAGCTGGTCAAACCAGCAATAGCTGAACCAGCAAAACAAGCCGAAATCCGGCGTGTCATCTTCATTCATACTGCCATAGACAAACAGTGTCTGAGGGCATAAGTCATTCGTTGCAGATACGGATATTTTTTTCATGTTACTCTTCCTCCTTCTCCAAATTCCTAAGTATACGCTGCAAATAGGATTCAAACTGTACAATTTCTGTTTCGGTGAAACCGCTGTAATAGATTTCGTTCATTTTCTGTGAGATTCCCGTGTAATCAGTCTGCAAGGATTTTGCCTTTTCGGTGAGCGCAATCAGTCTGTTGCGCCGGTCCCTGGGGTCTGGTTTCCTAACGATTAATCCAGTGTTTTCCATGCGGTCAAGCATCGCAGTCAGCGTCGTATTTGCAAGGCTTGTCTGGGAAGACAAACTGCTGATACTGATCTCATCATTCTGCCAGAGCACGTACAGAATCCGCCCCTGCGCTCCATTGAATGAATCAATCCCTGACGCCGCCAGCATACGGTCGAATATCCGCGTCCCCATTTGCTTGATACGGGAAATCAAAAAACCTCCTTGGGTCTCCAAAGACATTCCTCCTTTCTATATAGAATATTACTATATAGTAATAATTGTGTCAAGAACAAAAATCTCTTCCCCTTGCTTTTTTCCTGATCTGGGTTCATAATGTTTTGTGAAAATAGAGCAATTTATATTTCCCATATCAAATTTCAATCAGGAGGTACATAAAGACGTGAATCAAATAGAAAATAAAAGGAAGTTATTCTTATCAATATTGATCGCTGTAATCACTATGCTTGTCTATGCTGTTTTTGTCAACGTGTGCATCGCACCATTCATTCAAAGTAAATCCAGCTTTTTAACAGCAGGCATCGTACAAGCTGGTGCAAGATTGGTATTATCCGTAATTTTGTGGATCACGATAAATAAACTTTTTCACATCAAGATAAAAATAAAGAAAGCGGGTTTTCTAAAAGGATTTTTATGGTATGGACTCATTTTAATCATTGCCATTCTATTTCAATTTGTTGGCAATTACCAGCCGCCAGAAAAAACTTTTTTAGAAGCATTGCCTATGATTGTTTATTTTTTCATCATAACACTTGCAATTGGGATATATGAAGAATTGTTGTGCCGAGGTTTGTTGTTTCATTCGTTTCGGAATTATTTTGGAGATACCAACAAGGGAATCTATTTATCAGCCATTTTTTCATCGTTTGTCTTTGGCATGATGCATCTGATGAATCTGATATGGTCTCCTACTCTGATCCTGTCAACCACGTGTCAGGTAATATATGCATCATTCGTTGGCTTTCTTTTCTGTGTGATATACTATCGCTCTGAAAATTTAATTGCATGTATGCTGCTGCATGGCATATTTGATTTTACGGCTTATTTTTGGTTTTCCTTCTCCGAGAACCTGTTTCAAAAGACACTGGACTCTAATTCTGTAGATATCTCCATCGGAAATGGGGTTTTGTTAATATTATTATCATCAACTTTTGTTATATCAGGAATATTGCAGTTAAGGAACTGCCCAAAACAGATTTAAAGATGATTGGAAAGGTTTTGCTTTGCCCAGAGTGTTGTATGGAGGAAGCGTTATTTTATGGAAAAGACAAGTATCAAAGCAATTGTTGAAAACAGGTTTCGGGCACTTGGAGCAAGGCAATTGACATTATATCCGTCAGGTGTTTGCTGGACATTGAATGAAACATTTTTCAGAGTGGAGATACTGACAGACTTCTGGGTAATAGAGTGGACTGACAATCGTTCTTATGCTTTAAATAATTGCTTTGAAGATCTTGACCCAATGCCATATGATTTATCGGAGCTGGAAATAATCCAACAAGTGGATAAACTGTTGTTGTAGCAGGCAGCACAACATCCTCAATGCTGCGCTGCCGCTTTCATCTGTTTCTTTTTCTCATACATGCGGTCATCTGCTGTCTGATAGATCTTGTCTATATCGTTGTCCTGCTGGCTTGCAGATGCATAGCCATAGGCGATTGACAGATTGAGTCCGTTTTCTGCAAGATTTTTCTGTGCGATGTTTTGTTCGAACTGCTCCATCAGCGCAGACAGTCTCTTTTCATCGGTGGTTCTCAACACGGCAACAAACTCATCGCCGCCTGTACGCGCAACCATTCCATCCTGTTCAAAAGTCTGTGCGATCACACTGGCAGCGCTGCGAATCAGCACGTCGCCCTTTGCGTGCCCACAGGTATCATTCACTGTCTTTAGATTGTTGACATCAAGACATACGATTGTGTAGTCTGCGGTCTGTTCGTCCCGCATTTTATTGAGGCGCTCCATACAGTACCTGCGGTTGTGAAGCTGTGTGAGTTCGTCTGTGTAAGCACTTTTGATCAGGAAATCGCGCTCTTTTTGCTCCATCATTTTCTGTGTCATTTCTATATAGAATGAGATAAAGAGAATGCAGATAAATATCATAATGCCGCTGGAAGATACCCCACGGATATTAAACGCATCCATGCCAAGATAGCGGCCGCTGTTATAGCCGATGAGGTCATATGCAACACATCCAATCACAACCAGCATTCCCAGAACAGACAGCTGGTTTTCCAGTCTCGAAAACTTTAGATTCAGGAGGAGTACCAACAGGAAAAACAGCAGTCCCACAAACAAGACCGCCTGCATGTATTTGAGCATTCCTGTCAGATGCACGATATTGAGCGTGTGAAGCGTCATCACAGCAAAGACGGCTGCAAGTTCTACTGCGAGAAATACACGGTAAGCAATGGTCAGCGGCCTGAGCCTGAGATTGGCAACCTCTTCACGTATGTATATGGTCAGCGGAACCGGTGCCAGATAGAGCGCCAGATAATTGATCAGTGAAATGGAATAGAGCGGCACGGCAAAAATAAGCATGACATTGTAGTAGCTCAGTGTCCACAATCCCATACAAATCGAAAAGAGAGAGATACAAAACAAGCGGATATATTTGGTCGAAAAAAGTAGCGCAAATACCGTAATTGCGAAGACTATCAACCCAAAAAGCATCAGAAAACAGCCACTGAACAATGGCAGTCTGTTCTCTGTCACCAGCACGCGGAAGGCATCTTTCCACTCGTAGAGTCTCATGGAATCGAGTTTGGTAAACACTTTATCCTCCGCTACTGTCATTTGGATGCGCAGCGTCTTTCCCTGATAGGTATTCGGAAAATTGACAAACTGATATCCGCTGCCAAGTGTTTTCCCTGCTGCCAGCCTGTCCGTGCCGTATTCATACACAAGTTCGTCGTCAATATACATGCTGACGGCACTGTGCCGGACATACAGACGCAGCGCACCCTCGACAAGCCCCCAGTCTGCCGGGAGTGTCCGCTGCATAGTAATTTCATCGCCCTTGCTGACAGCAGGAAACTGAAGTGCTGTCAGCAGGACATTCTGCCATGTTTTTTCGTTAACCGTTACATCCCAGCCATCATCTAATCCGACATAGCCCGAGATTGCAGAATACTCTTTGGTGAGCAGTCCATCCAGTCTTGGCATCCATGTAAGGATACTGATCAAAGCAAAAAGAATCCAGATAAACTTTAGCTTTTTCATACGCCTATATCCCCTTTTATTTATCATAACATTGGTGTATCGTGTTGTCAAATAAAGGGATGTCTGCAAGTTTGTTAATTCCGAATCAACACCCGCTCCGCGCTGGTGCACGCCTTGATGTCTTTTTCAGTCTTTTTGTATAAATCCCCAAACTTCTTAGGGCAGGTAATAATCAGCTCTGGAATTGCATCTTTCATGGAGAGCTGCCGCTCTGTCTTATCTCGGCGCACCGCAGCAATCACGCTCTTTAAGTGCTCGCCAAAGTCAAGATAGAGCTGCTTTGTCTCCCCTGTCTCCCACTGGGTCAGATGCAGTGAGATTTCCGACTCGTAGTTTCTGTAAAATTCCTGATAAATGTACTCTGTCACATAGGGCGTATAAACCGCATACAGCTTCAAAATGCCAAGCAGGCTGTAATATAATGCAATCTGACCAGAGTACTGCTGCTTCTCACCATGTTTTTCAGGCTGGTATAGTCTCTCCTTTGCAATCTCGATATAATAGTCACAGAAATCTTTCCAGAACAGGGTGTCAATCTCATGCCTTGCCTGCCCAATCTCATACTCGTACAGAAGCGCTGCCGCCTTTTTCGTCGTCTCGTTTACGCGCTGCAAAATCCACTGGTCTACAGGCAGCAGGTCCGATTCGTCATAAACCTCTGGCTTCTGGAAGCCCTCAAGCTGCAAAATGGCAAACTTTGCGGCATTATATAATTTCTGAATAAAGCGCTTGGACAGCTTGAGTTCATCCTCACTGAAAAAAGTGTCTGTCCCGAGCCTGCTGTTTGCCGCCCAGTAGCGCACTGCGTCGGCAGAGTGCGTCTCGATCAGCGCCATTGGGGCATCTGCGCCATTCCCTTTGGACTTACTGATCTTCTCACCGGGTTTTGCCAGCACGAAACCGCTGATCATGATGTCTTTCCACGGGATTTTGCCAGTGTGATACAGGCTTTTTACAATCGAATAAAAAGCCCATGTCCTGATAATCTCATGCGCCTGACTGCGCATCCCCATCGGTATCAGCTTGTCAGTACAATCGTCCTCCTCGCCATATCTGGCGTTGATGAGCGTTGTGACCGAGGAGGTCGCCCATGTGTCAAATACAGCCTCCTCTGGCATAAACGCCGTGCAGCCGCAGGCACACGGATGAAGCGGTTTGGTCTCGAGTGGATTGACTGGAAGCTGCTCCGGCTCTGCAAAGACAGGCTGCTTGCAGTTCTGACAGTACCACACGGGGAAAGGAACGCCAAAATAACGCTGTCTGGAAATACACCAGTCCCATTTCAAATTTTCTACCCATGTCTGGTAGCGCTTCTTCATATGGGCAGGATGCCACTGGATTTCATCCGCTGCCGCAAGATATGCCTCCCTGTCGGTCAAAACGTCAATATACCACTGTCTTGAGGGCAGAAATTCCACTTCTGTTCCACAGCGCTCATGGATTCCAACCATATGCTGTATCGTCTCCTGTCTGACAAGCAGGGACTGTTCCCGCAGGCAGTCAATAATATGCTGCCTAGCTTTTCTTATGGTCATGCCGCCAATATAGGCTACCGTTTCATCAATCGTTCCATTTGGCAGAATGATTTTCTTATATGGAAGATGATGCTTCTGGCACCAGTCAATGTCTGCCGTATCGCCAAAAGTAGCGCACATTACCGCTCCGGTTCCCTTTTCCATCGAAACCGTCTCGTCCGCTAAAATGGGAATCTCAAAGTCATATAGCGGCACGGCTGCTTTCCTGCCAATATAATTCTGATACCGCTCATCCTCTGGATGCACAAAGATACACACACAGCCTGCAAGAAGCTCTGGTCTGGTCGTCGCGATCAAAAGCGCTCCAATGGGTGTCGCAAAGTTCAGGTAGTTGAAGGTGGTCTCACACTCCTTTGTCTCTAACTCCGCCTGCGCGATGGAGGTTTGACATTCCGTACACCATAACACAGGCGATTCTTTCATGTAAGCCTTTTTGTTTTTGGCAAGCTCAAGAAACGATTTCTGTGATATTTTCTGCGACAATTCTGAGATGGTCTGATACTGTAAATTCCAGTCCACACTAAAGCCCAGCCGTTTCCACAGCGTTTTAAATTCCTCCTCGTATTTAGTGATGGTTTGCAGACATTTTCTGCGAAATTCGCTGCGCGGCAGGGTATTGGCACGAATGCCCTCATCCCGCTCCACCAAGCGCTCTGTGGGCAGACCGTTATCGTCAAAGCCAAAGGGATAAAAGACATTGTATCCCTGCATCCGGCGAAACCGCGCGATCATCTCCGCCTGCGTGTAGGAAAAGACATGTCCGATGTGCAGTCTGCCGCTGACGGTCGGCGGCGGGGTGTCAATGGAAAAGGTCTTGCGCGTGCTGTCACTGTGGTATCTGTAAATCTCCTGCGCTGCCCAGAAGTTTTCCAGACGGGTTTCTGTCTTGTGAAAATCATACTTTTTGTCTAACATCAATGTTCCTCCTGAAAATAGTTTTTTGATATGCACACAGCCGCACAAAAGAAAACTACCGCTTTGAGGCTGGCGCAACCCGTACAACAAGACAGACAAAAAACCACCCTAAACATCACACGATGCTTAGGGCGGGCTGACATGTCCGTGGTACCACCTAAATTCAGAAAAACTTCTGCACTCTGTACGATGCGGGAATGCCACTCATGGCTTCCGATACCGCTTCCCCTGATAACGGTGGGAATCTCCGTTGGAGTCTACTGGGAGCATTTCAAATCTCTGTTCAATCCAAAGCTCAAAGGCTACTTCCATACACCCTTCACGAAAGTTTTCACCAGCCACTTTCTCTCTGTTCATCTGGAATGCATGTACTCCTCCTCGTCGATGCTTTTTGTCTGTAGTTGTTTCTATGTATTATAGCACATTATTGGGGTTTGTCAATGGGGAGGTTGTAAAAAACTAAATGTTTTCTCATATCCGACGTTCGTCTTTTTGTATATCGTTTTCCTGATTTTATTGTCTCAAAAAAGTATGAATCAATATCCTCATCTGAGCAGGTATGAACAATGATTCCACTAATGATAGTAGCACCATCTTTCCTGACATCATCTAATACCACCCATTGTTCGGGGTATTTTTTTACAATCTCTTCCCATGTCATCCGCTCTGCCATTCAACCATTCCTTTCAATTTTTAACATTCTGATTTTAACTTCGATGACTTTCCGCATATTCCATAAATTCCGGCGTCTTAGACCAATATTTCACGCCCCAGTTCTCAAAATTCCACTCCTCCATATAGTCATTGCACTCATAATCTACATAGTACAACTTACCATCATCTTCTTTTTGCAGGATAAAATTCGTGGGAAAATAATCAATGTTGGTGTTTGCAGGGTACAGCACTTCACACATTTTTTTCACCTGATCAATACAGTTTGCGGGGAGTGTGTCATCCAGAACCATCTCATATACGGTTTTTCCGTCGATATATTCCTTGACCAAACGCTCGTTGCTGACATCGGCATCGATCAGTCTGGGCATTGGGATTCCGATTTTGTGCAGCCGGTCATAGTCGCGCAGCTCCGCCTGCATCTTATCCCCAAACTGATAATAATCACAGGGCTCATGATGAATCTGTTTCACGACGACAGTCTGTTCTCCATCGTCTGCCAGATAGGAATAGCCGCCTTTTCCTTTGCCGAGCAGTTTGAGGATTTTATATTTTTTACCGTTTACTTCGAGTTGTTCCATATGTATGTACTCCTTTTTATGCAATTTGGATGAGAAGTGTTTGCTTTATTTTAGTATACAACATTTTTGTTTTTATGGGGAGAGTTTTTGGGGAGAGTTTTTGTGTAGAACTTGAATTATCTGTCGTGAAATGATACGATAAAGATAGAAAATTAGATAATAGGAACAAAACCTAATAAAACAAAATTGGTGGTGTTAATATAAAGTATTTATTTTGGAATATTTATAAAAGAAACTTAATAGTTCCACTTTTACAAGTCATTCTTGAAAATAATATTGATATAGCAGCCTTGGTTGAAACAGAAACACTCGATGTAGCAGCTTTGCTAAACAGCTTGAAACTACAGTCTCAAGATTGGATGCTTTTAGAACTCCTGCCAGAGACAGATATAAAGGTTCTGGCGAAAGCAAACGTGCACATCTCTGTACACAGAGAAGATAAACATTTTTCATCCTATAAGATCACAAAGGAGAACCAAATTTTCTTACTGCATGTGGTACATTTATCAAGTCCTATCCAGTTAGAAGAATGTGCACGTGACCAGCGCGCTATTCATATAAGCCAAGAATTAAAAAAAATTGAAGAAGATATTTTTGCAGATTCTGAATACAAAAGTATTATAGTTGGTGATTTTAATCTACAACCATATTCTATGGGGTTAGCCAGTGTACATGGTTTTAATGCAACTATGTCTATCCCAAAAGCAAAGAAAATTTTTCGAAAAGTAGATGGTGAACCTAAACTTTTCTACTTCAATCCAACATGGAAATTAATGGGCGACCATACAAACGCACAAGGAACCTATTATCATTGCAGTGATCAACAAGATAAATCTATATTCTGGTATTCGTTTGATGAAGTCTTGATCAGACCTTACTTTATAGAGCGGTTTAACTGGGATTATTTCGGTATCATCGAGAAAACAGAATCATATAAGTTTATTTCAAATGAAATAATAAATAAAACAAATTATTCAGATCATTTACCATTAAAATTTGAAATCATATAAAGGGAGGCATTACTATGGAACGGGATTTATGGGGATTTAAGGATGTTCGAGAACTTGAGAAAAGCACCAAAGATATGCCAGACATGATCTTAAAAGAACAGATTGCACTTTTAGGAAAAAAGACAAATTTTACGATCTACGGAAAACCTGTCTTTATCCAAGTAAAATCACCATTAATTGAATATAAAGTGGCTACGATATTTAATGTTGTAGTACAGGCATTAGATAATTATGAGAAAACGTTATTAATCATGTATTCAAATCCTGAGACAGAATATCCAGTATCTATCACCTTAGGCAGTAGTTATGCGGAGGATTGCGAACAGTTTTCGCCACAATATACTTGTCATGACAAAGAAGATTTTGAAACTGCGATTAAAGAGATTTTGTCATCAGAGCGCGTGCTAAAAATAATTCAAATGCTGTATTCAAAGGCAGTCATGCTGGCAAGTTAAAAATATTCATGTAACTGAGCAGGGAAGAGCCATCTTCCCCACTCACGCACTGGGCATCCGTCAGCATGCTGACACTTTTCCTTTGGATGCCCATGTGCACAAAAATGAATATCACTGGCAGCTCAGTCATCTGTAGTGTATACCCCACTTTTCGTTGTGAATTTGGTTTCGGTGGAAAGTGTCTTCGCCCCCTCAGATACATCTGTCTGCGTAAAGGCATAGCCGCCGTCTCCATTATCGGTGATTTCCAATTGAATGGTTTTGTCTTCATGGGTCATTGTGATCGTGCAGACACCATTTTCGTCAAACAGGTCCGTAATCTCCGTTTTCTGGTCATAATAATACGCCCAGACTCTGCCGTCCCCGTCTTTTTCAACGCTGGCGGACTCATTGATGTGCGCGACAAGCTCGTCGCCGTTCAGCCATGTCTCATTACCATCCTCGTCTATGCTGACGCCGCCAAAGCCCAAACTCTCTGTGCCATCCTCGCCTTCATACGTAAATGTAAAGCTACGTCCGTTCTCATTGGGGGTTTCGACCGCCTCCACCTGCCTGCCGTTGAGCCATATGTTGACCTTTGTCTGTATGCCGCCAAGATCTGCGGCGTAAGCCGTCCCGCTGGCGCCAATCAGCGCCGCGCATGCGACTGCCGCTGCGACTGCTATATTTTTTTTGTGCTTTTTCTGAATCTGTGCCATTTCTTCTACCTCCAAATGCAATTGCCGGGAGGACGGAAGTGCCGAAAATGCCTGTTGGTACCGTTCTTTATTTGTCATCATCCCAATCCTCCTTCAATGTTTCTTTGAGCATTGCACGTCCGCGCGACAGCCTGATTTTTACATTGCTTTCACTTAATTTTAAGATCTGTGCGATTTCCCGTACCGCATACTCCTCATAATAATATAAGTGGATGACGATGCGGTATTTCTCGGGAAGCTGCATCACCGTCTCAAACAGTGTCTCCGCCGCCGGCGTCTCAAAGACCAGCGTTTCCATATAATCTTCAATGGAAATCTTATTGCGCCGCCAGAAAGTACGGTTGACATTTTTCGCCTTGTTGACTGCCACCCGCATCAGCCATGCACGAATGTGCTGCTCGCTCTCAAATTCCTTTTTTGTTGTGTAATACTGGACAAACGTATCCTGAACAACATCCTCTGCATCCTGCGCATTCTTGCATACATTAAATGCCGCCGCAAAGAGGCTGCCCTGATAGGACGCTGCCAGCTCCTGTACAGATTGTCTCATGAGCGCTCCTTTTGTATTGATTTCGAAAGACCTTTCACTAAGTATACAATACAGCGGGGGGATTGGTTACAATTATGATACAAAGATTTTGTTTTCGTTCCTAAAAGAACGGGTTTCATTCCATTTCGGCAAGTAAATGGAGAAGATCTGCCGATATAAAAAGTAATAGGTTCGCACCTGAAAAATGTGAAATGGAGAAATAAAATGAACATTGCAGTCTGTGATGATGACAAAATCATCTTGAAAATGATTCAGCATATGATAAAAAATGCCAAACCCTCGAATACAGAAGACTTCGCTGTGACCACTTTTTACACAGGAGAAGATCTTCTGTCTGCCATAAAAGGTTCCAAGTACATTCCAGCCAGACATTTTGATATCATTTTCCTTGATATCCAGATGGCAGGCATCAACGGAATCGAGACGGCGAAGGCTATTCGTGCAGACGATGAAGAAACTGTCCTGATATTTATAACAGCAATAAAACAATACGTCTTTGAAGCATTTGATGTATCCGCATTTCACTATCTGCTCAAGCCCATAAACCAACAAAAGTTTACTTCAGTCTTTTTGCAGGCGGTGAGGGAAGTGCAGAGACATCAAAATACGTCAAATGAAATCCTTGTGGTGAAATCAGGCAAAAACAGCATCACCCTACAGCAGAGCCGTATTTACTATATTGAGAGCAAGGGGAAAAAACTTGAAATTCACACGGACAAAAGAGTGATTGAAATTTATGCCGCGCTGCGCAGTCTAGAGCAAGAGCTCAGTGCAGACTTTTACCGCTGCCACAGAGGATATCTGGTCAATATGGCCTATATCGCCGCCTATAACAAGGACAGCATCACCGTGGCAAACGGCGACAAAATCTATCTGACAAGGGAGAAATACAATACATTTGTAAAGACCTATATGCGATATCTCAGAAACGGGGTGCACGGCAGTGTATGATGTCATCATGAAATTGTTGCAGGGTCTCTTTTATGCGGCACAGGGATATTGTGTACAGCAGCTGTGTGGAGGATTTCTACTGCCCAAGCGTGATTTTTCGTCAGCTTCCTGTCTAAGAATCCATAAATGGCTGGCTGGAGCGGTATGGATTGTGACAGAAACAGGATTGGACGCTTTGATCGCCCAGATCCATCAAAAACCCTATCCAGCAATAGATGACGTTGCCCAGACCGGCGCACTCAAAATAGGAAAAACGCTGCTATGCTTTATGGTGTTATATGTGTTTTGTCTGTGCTGGTATCAGGGAAAATGGCTGTCAAAACTATTTCTTGCCATCCAGTTTCTGTCACTGCGCCAGCTGTCAATCTGGGCAGGATATAGTCTGAATTTACTGGGGCAGAGAAAATTACAACAGTTGTCAAATTCATTTCTAAACGGCCAGATAGAAACTGCAAAATTTATAAAAAACATCGAACTTTTGGAACTGGGAAGCACCGCCTTTGTGTGGCTGGTCCAGTGTTTGGTCCTGCTGTTTTTTATCAGAAAGATCGTGAAAAATTATCATGGCTGGGAGCCAGAGCACGCAGACAAAACGGCCGCCTTTTATCTCCTTCCAGCAGTCACGGGACTGCTGATTGATCTGCTGCTGCGTTTGATCGTAGGCACAGTTGAAGATGGCAGGCTGATACTATTGTACACGAGATATCCTGTCTTTTATCTGGTGATTCCCGTGATTGCAATTGTGTTGATGCTGGCAATTGTATTCAGCTTCCAAAGCTGTCAGGAAATGGCAGTGTTTCATCAGGAGCGGGCGGAGAGAATCGTGCTTGAAAATCAAATAATACAGCTTAAAACCTCCATAAAAGAGTCCCAGCAGATGTATGACACCCTCCGTTCTGTCAGACATGACATCAAAAACCACCTGATGGTTTTGCGCGGACTGCTGCTGCAAAACGCAGCCGAAATTCATGAAGAAATTTGGCGGTATTTTGAAGATCTGTGCCAGTCTGCCGAGCTGCTAGACTGTCCAATCCATACGGGAAATGCCGTGAGTGATGCGATCATCAATACGAAATTCGGCTATGCCTGCAAAGAAATTCCCTCAATCCGTCTCGACGCAGAGGGATTTGCACTGCCTGATGCTGCGATGCTCAAACCATACGATATTGGGATTATTTTAAATAATGGGCTGGACAACGCGATTGAGGCGTGCATGCGCCTGCACAAACAAAATCCAGATGCCCAAACGTATATTACAATCCGGTCTTTTCGCGCCAAAAATATGCTATTTATCGAGATCGAAAACAGCTTCGATGGTGTAATACTGCTGCGTGACGACAGCGGTTTTCCCATAACAACCAAAGAGGACAAGGAGGTGCATGGAATTGGGTTAAAAAATATCAGAAACTGTGCGGCAAAATATGGCGGCGATGTAGACTGTATCGTGGAAAACGAACGGTTTACATTGTCGGTCATGGTCGCCTGCGACTTAACGTAAGCAGCTTACATTGAATTGAAAGCAGGATGAAGAAAAGGAGTGATAGAACAATGAATATTTATGGTTTGGGAGGACTATATGGCATTTATGGAGGGTCTGGCTATGGCAGTCTGATTTCTGGAAATCTTGGTATTGCAAGTCTGATTTCTGGAAATTCTGGTATTGCAAATCCAGAATTTATAAATTATGACAGGGCTGTCTATGGAGGACTTGGCGGCATGAATCTCAATTACTTGAGTTCATATTATGCACAAAATGGTGTCGTGTATGACCGCAATGGTGTATATCTAAACCCGCAGACAGCCCCGTCTGACAAGACAGAAAAACACAGCAGTGAGCGGACAGACCGCTCTGACAGGCTCAGAACACAACGCAGCACACAAGCAGCATTTCATCCGAGTTTCCAGCATGTTCTGGCAGCAAGCATCAAGGGACAGAACTTTGCAGAATTATTAGAGACACAGTACCCGGGCGTAAAGTGTCAGGTGATGGACACCTCAAAAATCGACGCCTCCCTGTGGCAGCGCAATGATTATCCGTTTGAAAAATTCTTCGAAGAGCAGGCAGACACCTCCATTCTGGACTGGAAACCATCTGCAAAGGAACCTTCCATGACAGACGGCAAGGTGCAGGCGCGCTTAAATGCTGCGCGCGGAAAATATGCTGTGATTCTTCCAGCACAACTTGAAGAAAAATTAGAAGGCAACACAGCGCTGGCACAAAATATCCTTGGCAGAATCTCTACGCTGTTGATGCAGCAGGATACCAAACCCAGTACGATTGATTCGTTCAGCATTGCACTTGACGAGGACGGAAATATTGCCAATTATCGCTTTTCAGGGGGTGGAGGGAATTTGATACTGCCTTATGGCACCGTGCTGAAAAATAATGCTGCGCAGAAAACCAGCAGGGCACAGACGCACAGACATTTGTAAATTCTATTAATTTATTTCGCTAAAAGACGATATATGATATAGCATGATGAAATCAATCAAGAAGGGAGTGGCTGCAAATGCAGATTCATTTATCAAATGGTTCGTTGCAGTGCAGAAATTTTTCTGGAACAGGCAGTATAGGAGGAATTTCCCTGCCTGATTTTCATGACAAGTATGTATATTCGAAACAGAAAAGCAGCACAAGCGAAGCCTCATACAGAAAACAGATTATAGAACAGGCATATGCAGATTTTGCCAAAGGACAATTTCAGAACAAGTCTGAAGGATTTCAAAATCTGATGAAACGCTATACATCAGAAGTATCGCCAGACCGAAAGGAAATCATCCGCTCAGGCTTAAAAGCTGCTTCAAATAACACGCAGCCAGTACTCAAACCAATTGATTTCATACAAACACTGTTAGAGGGTAAAGTGAAATACCAGAAACTGCCATCAGGGGACCGCAGCTATATTGAATTTTATGATCATAATGGAGAGATGGTTGCAACCTACTCAAATAATGGCTGGACGATGTACACCACAAATGCAGAAGCCGCCAGACAAACCCAGCTGTGTACGATTTATAATGAGGCATGGGGATGCGCAAAGAGAGGCCTGCCAATGACAGGCACTGAAAATGTACAGGCAGAAAGCCCGCAGGAAACTTTTGATATGAAAGCATAATAAAATCAAAGGAGAACACTATGTCAGATACAATAAAACTCCCCACATATGAGGAAATCCAGCAAGCAATGCGCAGCGGCCAGCAGCTATGCAGTCAGGAAGCATTTGATAAGCTCGAAGTTTTACTTCAATATACAGATGTGCACTGTACACCGCCGCAATATCTTCCGCTCACACCAGTGCGCGTGCAGTCCGCCTCCGTCTATGCGAGCAAACTGGGCGGCATTCCATATCTGCCAAAGGATATGGAGTATCCAAAAGTTTTAGAGGGATACACAAAAGGAAAACCCCTAAGGCTGCTCGCACAGCTTAATTTTTCAGCACTGCCGCATGTAGAGGGATTTCCGCAGAAAGGAATTTTACAGATTTTTGCAGGGTATGAAGGCGATACTATGTATGGATATGACGACGTGGACCAGACCTATCCAAACGGTTTCCGTGTGATATATCACGAGAACATCCTTGAAGATCCGGCAATGCTGCTGTCTGCGGATGAAATGCCGGACTTTGGCAGTATGGAGAATTGTTCGTATCCATTTACGGGCGAGTTTCTGCTCGAGGCAGGAGCATGCGGTCTCAGTTCGACAAGCCCTGCCTATGACCACTTCCTTGAAGCGATTCATCACTGCTGCATTCAAGCTGCTGTGACATGTTATGATGATCTATTTGGAGATACTATTACACCAGAAAATGTTGCAGCGTGGTGGAAAATTCTGGAAAGAAATGGTGCGCTTTGTGAGGCAGTCTACGCAATGTGCTGTCCGCAAGGTGAACGCGGCACACGGATCGGCGGTTATCCATTTTTTACACAGGGAGACCCGCGTGCTCATGACAGTAGTACCAGAAAGCTTGATACACTGCTTTTCCAGCTTGACAGCGAAGGGCGGGGAGATGATGAGATTCTATGGAGTGACTGCGGTATTGCAAACTTTTTTATCAGCGCAGCGGATCTTGCAAAATGCGACTTTTCACAGGTGATGTATACGTGGGACTGTAGCTAAAACAAATCCCGCACTTGAATACGAAAAATGGGGCTGATACATTAAGCCCCATTTTTCGATAAAACCTTTTTACACCATGTCTTTTTCCCACACTTTGGACATTGCAAATGTCTTGTTGACAGCACGTGCAAGCCAAAAACATACGCGCCAAAAGCAGGAATAAAATATTCTCCGCATGCTTTACATTGATAATATCCCACTGTGCGCTCCCCCTCCATGGCAACGATCAGTCCTGATATAAAAATGGCACATGCGATACATACCAACAAGATTTTGACTGGCAGTGCGATCGCTTCGGTGTATACGCCAACCACCAATATGAGCGTGATAAATGCTGCCGTGGATGTCGTCCCTGAAATAATTGTCAGGATTGCTTTCTTTTTGTTTTGTTCCCGTTCTTGAATCATTTTCACCATATTTTCCTCCGCTTTCTGTTGATAATCTTTTTGATAATCTTCTTCTGAGACGCGTTCACCAGACAATAATTCGTTGACGGTAATATCCAGTTCTCTGCATAGTGGCAAAAGCAGCGACACCTCTGGGAAGCCGTTTCCCCGTTCCCATTTCGAGATGGTCTTATCGCTTATTTGCAATAAATCCGCAAGCTGCCTTTGTGTATAGCCTTTGCGTTTTCTCTCAGAAGCAATAAACTTTCCAATTATTATTTGGTCCATACCGGTCCTCCTTTCTGGAATCATTATTGCAGAAATCTCACTGGATTTACACCCACGGAGCGTAGAAAATGGTGATTTTATGCGGATTCTACGCTCCGTAGAGTGTGGGAAACAGGTATTCTTCCAGATCAGCAAAAACTGAACCACTACCGGCTAAAGCCGGTAGGTTCGGTATGCTGCTAAAGCAGC
>ERZ779622.409-NODE-409-length-25947-cov-5.098834_pt1 | contig 25947 bp, 30 predicted proteins | sample MGYA00514188_ERZ779622 | MGnify/ENA primary metagenome ERZ779622 (study PRJEB29562, sample SAMEA4376702) | mouse gut metagenome | isolation source: Cecum | study: EMG produced TPA metagenomics assembly of the A DSS colitis mouse model was used to assess the... | reverse complement strand
TGCGACGTAGGAGCCCCTCACAGTGCTTGAGTGCTTGCACCGGGGTAGTTGATTAATGTTTTTTGCTATTCGATTTATTCAAATGATGATAAGTATATTGTTAAATTGAAGGTAGATTATATAAAACACAATACAACGGTTGCATTTCCGTCGGTTTTGTTTGTGAAAGACCGAATCATAGAAATACCTTATAAAATTACAGCGACAAATAAACGGCAAAATTGATAAAAGAAATTTTGATAACACATGATACAGACAATAAAAAGAATAGTGTAATGCAATGAATTTTCTGTTATAATAATACAATAATTTTATGGAGTTCAAATTTGGGGCTTAAGGTAAAGATGGAGGATATTATGTTGAAAGAATCGATTTTAGAAATAAAGATGGATTCTGATCTGAAAGAGCAGGCAGAAAGATTATATGAGGAGATGGGAACAACATTTGCGGAAGCTATAAGAATATTTGCAAGACAGAGTGTTATGGAAAAGGGTATGCCCTTTACGATGCATTTGGCAGCATTAGGGGAAAAGAGAACATTAGGAATTGCTAATGGAAAATATTCTATTCCGGATGATATAGATGAATGTAATGGTGAAATAGCAGAGATGTTTGGAGTAGGTGAATCATGAAAATATTATTAGATACCCATATCGCATTGTGGGCGATGACAGATACAGCAAAGCTTTCAGAAGAAGTGATCCATATGCTTGAATCAGGAAAAATGAAGTGTATTATAGTATTGCCTCTGTATGGGAAATTGCAATTAAGCATAAAATCAGACCGGAGCAGATGCCAATATCAGAAGAGGAGTTTGTCAGGCTATGTGAGAAAACAGGTTTTACGCAGCTTTCTATAGAGCCGGAACATATTTTTTGTTAAAGACTTTGAACAGACCGGCGGAAGCACCAAAGCATAATGATCCGTTTGACAGGATATTGTTGGCACAGGCAAAATATGAAAAATTAAGTTTGATTACGCATGATTCACTGATCCCTTATTATGGAGAGGAATGTATAATGAGTGTATAAAAGATAGAACCAAAAAACACCGCAGACCTGCGGTGTTTTTTCATCGGAGTGACAAGATTCGAACTTGCGGCCTCTACCTCCCTAAGGTAGCGCTCTAGCCAAACTGAGCCACACCCCGATCTGCAAAATTTTTGTTATATATTGTCTTTGCAACGAAAATAATATATCATAAATAGAAAAGAAAAGCAACAGGAAAATGAAAAAATAATAGTGCAAAATTACAGCAGGAGGAAGCAGGTATGGCAGAGGCAGGATTTGATAACAGATTTCCGATTATTATCGGTGTGGCCGGCGGCACGGGTTCAGGAAAATCCACTTTTACAAATCGCCTGAAAAAGTTGTTCGGGGATCAGGTGACTGTGTTGTACTATGACAATTACTATCGGGCACACGACGACATTCCCTTCGAGGAGAGAAAAAAGATCAACTATGATCACCCGCAGGCTTTTGAAACGGAGCTTCTTTTAGAGCATCTCGCCATGTTGAAGGACGGAAATTCCATACAGTGTCCTGTCTACGATTACACACAGCACAACCGCTCCGACGAGGTGGTGGAAGTGCTGCCGAGCCAGATCATTTTGCTGGAGGGAATACTGGTGCTTGCGGATGAACGGCTCAGAAATATGACGGATATCAAGATCTTTGTGGATGCCGACGCGGATGAGAGGATCCTGCGCAGGGTGCTGCGGGACGTGAAGGAGAGAGGCAGGGATATTGAAAATATTATCGACCAGTATCTGACCACGGTAAAACCGATGCATTATCTGTATGTGGAGCCGACCAAGATGTACGCGGATATGGTTATCAACAGCGGGATGAACGATGTGGCGCTTGATCTGGTGGCGCATAAAATATCTTCTTTGTTGGAATAGTACGGAATAGAAAGGACGAAAAGGCGGTATGGCGGAACAAAATAAGGAGCCAGTGCTCCACAATGAAGCGCTGGAGGAGGCGATGAAGGCCTTCAAGACAAATCAGAGCAATGAAAACCTGGTAAAGATCATGACGCATCTGGAGAAAGCGACGGTGATACAGCCGGCGTTTCTGCCGGGAGAGGTGGATCAGAAGGAACTGCAGAGCCTGATCCGGGAGAGCCGGAAGAACCCGGTGAAGCTGGAAGGGCGCGCGCAGCCTCGGCCGATCATTCTGAAAAATAACAACGGAGAGCAGCTTTTTGCGGTTTTTACGGGCAAATCGCAGATACCCGAGAACCAGAAGTATCCGGTGATGATGTTTCTTCCGTTTAGGGAGTGCTCCAAAATGGCGGCCAGGGAAGAACTGAAACTTTCGGGGATCGTGCTGAACCCGTTTACAGATAATCTTACGCTCCATAGAGCGGCCCTGGAGATAATGAACAGCAAAGAGGCGCAGATATCGGCGGAGGACAAGATTGCAAGGGACGGACTTTCCGCGGAGTTTTACAGAGATAAAAAGAGCTTTATGGACCGGATCAGCTCGGAGAAGGAAAGATTTGTATTTGCCTGTTATCAGGAGGCTTATCAGAAGGAGCACGGAAGCGGCCCCGCCTTTCCCTACCGGCAGGAAGATTTCGGGGTGATCGCGTTGAATATCAGCGATACGCTGCACATGGCGCGGATCGCTCTCGCCGAGGGCGGCGTCGTGAAGGGCGCCTGCCTGTGTGTTTTCTGCTGCTATAATCCGCAGAGCGGGGAGGGAATCTATTATCTGATATGGAGAGGCAGCAGGGGACGCAGGAACAGACTGTTCACGGTGGATGAAGGCGGAGTCTGCAGAGAAGTCGGCGAGGCGCCGGAGGAGGGGAGCGAACTCTTTGAACTGATGGGGAAAGTGCCCTGGGCGGAGTAAAGTTAGTTGACCCTTCTGGCGAAAAGATCATATATGTGAAAATTGCTAAATTGTGACAAATTTTTTTCCTTAATTTTGTAAAAGTCTTGCATAAACAAGAATAAAAACTTATAATAGAATTAATCGGGGATAGACCGAATAATATATATATGGTTGGAGGTAGAGATATGAAAACTGTGACGGTACAGTTGGACAGTATTGACAAGATCAAGATATTCAACAGGACGGTATGCAAATTTGACTGTGATTTTGACCTGGAGCAGGGCAGGTACTATATTGATGCAAAATCCATGCTGGGTATCATGAGTCTCGATTTGAGTTCTCCGCTGGAACTTCATTTTTCCAGTACCGAGGAGGAAGAGGCTAAGATTTTGGAAGCAATCAAAGAGTTCCTGGTTTAATTTTAAGACGACACAATATAGAGGACAGCATCCGTTTTTCGGGAAACGGAATAAAGACATAAAACGAGTATTGATATTGCCGGCAGGTTTTCTGCCGGCAATATTGGAGTGGAGGTACGGGGATTTTTATGGCACAGGGGACAAGCTGTGATACCTGCAGCAATTATATTTATGATGAGGACTATGACTGCTACGAGTGCTATGTCAGCATGGACGAGGACGAGATGGCAAGGTTTTTGTCTCAGACAAGGCTGGAATGCCCTTATTACAGATCGGACAACGAGTACGAAGTGGTAAAGCACCAGATGTAAAAGGCGGGAGCGCAGAGGGAACGGACAGATGTTTTGGATAAAACAAAGATCGGAGAATCAAACGGATATCGGTACGATGTTCTCGAAAAAGCAGCTGCAAAAGTTGATTTTTCCGCTGATCGTGGAGCAGGTGCTGGCGATCACGGTGGGCATGGTGGATACCATGATGATCTCCTATGCGGGGGAGAGCGCGATATCGGGCGTCTCCCTGGTGGATATGATCAATGTGCTGTTGATCAATATCTTTGCGGCGGTGGCGACCGGCGGCGCGGTGGTGGTTTCTCAGTATCTGGGGCATGGCAACAGGAAGAATGCCTGTCGGGCGGCGGAACAGCTTATCACAGTGTCGGTGGTGATCTCCACCGGGCTGATGCTTGTCAGCCTGCTGTTCCGGGGGCAGATTTTGAGGCTGCTGTTTGGCGCGGTGGAAGCGGACGTTATGGAAAATGCCATGATCTATTTTCTGATATCGGCGTTTTCTTTTCCGTTTCTGGGAGTGTTCAACGCCGGCGCCGCCACATACCGCTCCATGGGAAACTCCAGGATATCCATGCAGGTGTCCGCCGGCATGAATGTTTTTAACGCTATCGGAAACGCGATTCTGATTTTCGGTTTTCAGATGGGGACGGCAGGAGCCGCCCTGTCCACGCTGGCCGCCCGTGTGCTCGGGGCAGTGGTGATGATGATCCTCACAATGAATCGTAAAAATGACGTATATGTCATTTTTGGGAATCTGTTTTCCTGGGAGAGAGACATGGTGCAGAGGATATTGCATATCGCGATTCCCAACGGCGTGGAAAACGGATTATTTCAGCTTGGGAGAGTGCTGGTAGTCAGCATTATCTCGCAGTTTGGGACGGTGCAGATCGCGGCCAATGCCGTGGCGAACAATCTGGTTTCCATGGGGTGTTTTGCGGGACAGGCGATGAACCTGGCGTTGATCACGGTGGTGGGGCAATGTATGGGGGCCGGGGAGAAGGACCAGGCTGTCTGGTACACGAAAAAGCTGTGGAAGTTTACCTACAGGATAACGGCGATCGTGAACAGCATTATTTTATTGTCGCTGCCGTTCATCCTGAATATTTACAGCCTTTCGCCGGAGGCGCGCCGCTTTGCGTTTATTCTGGTCTGGATCCACAATGGCTGTGCGATACTTCTGTGGCCTACTTCCTTCACGATGCCGAACGCGCTTCGCGCTTCCGGCGACGTGAAATTTGCGATGATCGTCTCTGTGGCATCCATGTTTATCTTCCGCATCGGCTTCAGCGTGATCCTGGGGATCCACCTGGGGCTGGGAGCGATCGGCGTCTGGATCGCCATGGTGTTTGACTGGCTCTGCCGGGTATCTTTTTACACATGGAGATTTTTGAGCAGAAAATGGCTGAATTTTAAGGTGATCTGATATGATGACAAAGAACAAAAGCGCGGCGGCAAGCCGGATTACGGAGGGGGCTATCTGGAGTCAGATATTGTTGTTCTTCTTTCCGATCCTGCTTGGGTCCCTGTTTCAACAACTGTACAATACGGCGGACGCGATCATCGTGGGCAGATGCGCGGGGAAGGAGGCTCTGTCCGCAGTGGGAGGCTCGACGGCGTCCATCATCAATATTTTTGTGGGATTTTTTACCGGCATCAGCTCAGGAGCTACCGTTGTGGCAGCTCATTTTTATGGAGGAAAGCAGGAGGAGAAAGTGTCCGAGACCGTGCACACTTCTCTGATGATCTCGCTCTGCGCCGGGGTGGTGTTCGGGGTTGTCGGCATCCTCTTTTCGCCCCTTATGCTGCAGCTCCTGAAGACGCCGGAAAATCTTTTCGGTCAGTCTTTAGGATATATGCGCATCTATTTTGCGGCGACGCCTGCCAATCTGTTCTACATCATGGGAGCCGGGATTCTGCGGGCGGTGGGGGATTCGAGACGCCCGCTGTACTTTCTGATCGTGAGCTGCGTGGCCAATATTCCGCTGGATTTTCTGTTTGTGGCAGGTCTGGGGATGGGGGCGGAGGGGGCCGCCGTCGCCACGGTGCTCTCCCAGATCCTGAGCGCAGTCATGGTGTTTGCGGTGCTCTGCAGAGACAGGGAGTGTTACAGACTGGTGCCGGGGAAGCTGTTTCACTGTTCGGGGAAAATCCTGAAAAGGGTGCTGTGGATCGGCATTCCGGCGGGGTTGCAGTCGGTGACCTACGGATTTTCCAACAGTGTGATCCAGGCGAAGGTGAACAGTTTCGGAACCGATAACATTGCGGCCTGGTCCGCGTATACCAAGCTGGATGGGCTCTTCTGGATGACGGTGTCGGCCATGGGCATTGCCGTGACGACTTTTGTGGGGCAGAATTTTGGCGCGGGAAAGATGGAACGGGTGAAGAAGTCCATGTGGGAATGTATGGGGATGAGCATGGTAATGGCGGGCGTGATCAGCATTTTCTTCTATCGCTTTGCGGAATTCTTTTTCGGCGTCTTTGTGGAAGATGCGGGAGTGATCGCGTTAGGTGTGGCTCAGCTGCATTTCCTGACCCGTTTTTATCTGAGCTATGTGATCGTGGAGATCCTCTCGGGGACGTTGAGGGGGTTGGAATGCGTGGTGGTGCCGACGATCATCAGCGTGGTGCTGGTGTGTGTGCTGCGGGTGGCTTGGATCGCGGTGGCCCTGCCGTTTGACAATACCATGGAGACCGTGATGATGAGCTATCCGATCACCTGGATCGCAGCGGCAGCGGCTTTTATTCTGTACTATATATACTATATGAGAAGAGGACGGAATTAAAGGTCGGCGATCAGCCCTATGGGACAGTGGTCTGAGCCCAGGACATCTTTATAGATGAGCGCGTCCTTCAGGCAGCCGCGGAGCGTTTCCGATACCAGAAAGTAGTCGATGCGCCACCCCGCGTTTTTTTCCCGGGCGCGGAAACGGTAGGACCACCAGGAATAGGCGCCCTCCAGATCCGGGTAAAAGTACCGGAACGTATCGATAAAGCCGGCCTCCAGCAGGGAGGAAAATCTGGAGCGCTCCTCATCCGTAAACCCCGCGTTTTTACGATTGGTTTTAGGGTTTTTGAGATCGATCTCCCGGTGGGCGACATTCAGATCGCCGCAGAAAATAACCGGCTTTTTCTCTTCCAGACGCTTCAGGTAAGCCAGAAAATCTTCCTCCCACTCCATGCGGTAGGCGAGACGCTTCAGTTCCTCCTGAGAGTTGGGGGTGTAGACCGTGACCAGATAAAAAGTTTCAAATTCCAGAGTGATGACACGGCCTTCGTGGTCGTGTTTTTCGATGCCGATACCGCGGGAGAAAGACAGCGGCTCCTCCTTTGTGAAGATGGCGGTGCCGGAGTAGCCTTTCTTCTCCGCATAATTCCAGTATTGGTGATAGCCCGGCAGGTCAAGAGAGATCTGCCCCTCCTGAAGCTTGGATTCCTGTATACAGAGAATATCCGCATCTTCCTTCGACACAAAATCCGTAAACCCTTTTCCAATGCAGGCCCTCAGACCGTTTACGTTCCAGGATATCAATTTTTTCATAGAAATAAACCTTGCCTTTCTGGTGTTTTTGATTAGGTTATCATACCACAGACGGAGGGGGATGACAAGGTTATGGTTCATGTGTTAGACTTAGCAGGGACGGATGGAGAAAGCTGTTCCACACATTGCGAGGGGGAGGGTTTTAGGATGGCGGTGGAGGACAGGTTGAGAGAACGGGAGAAAGCCTATGCGTGGGCGGGCGCGCTCTGCGGGTACGCGGGAGCGGACCGGGAATTTCTGGAGGATTTCTGGGGGCGGCTTACCGCGGATGAGGAGATCTACGAGGAGTTTGTGTATTATCTGGAACATCAGGATTTTCTCTGCAAAGTGAAGATAGAGGGATACGGGCTGGTGGATCTGATGATCTTCCAGATCGACCATTTTCGCGCGGTCATGGATCAGGACGTGGCGGATATGCGCCTGAACAAGGATAAGATGCTGCTGATGGCTTTCAACAGTCTGCTGCAGATGCGAAAAGATCCGGAGCCGTTCGTAAAAGCCATGCAGGGAACCACCGGGACAGACAGACAGATATGACAGGTCCGCACCGGATGACCGGGACAGAGGGTTTTTGCTCTGTCCCGATAGCCGACGATTCGGATTTAGTTCCCCGCATAACACTCTGCCAGCCGCACCAGCATTTCCGTAACTTTTTCCATGGACTGTACACAGGCATATTCAAAGCGGCTGTGATAGTTGGCCCCGCCGGTGCAGAGGTTCGGACAGGGGAGTCCCATGAAGGAGAGCCTGGAACCGTCGGTGCCGCCCCTGACAGGGACGATCTTTGGTTCTACGCCCAGTTCGCGGAGAACGAGGCAGGCATTTTCCATCAGGTGAGTGTGGGATACCAGAACTTCTTTCATGTTGTGATAGGAGTCTTCCATCTCCACGGTGACAGTGCCCTCGCCGTACTTCTCGTTCAGAAAATCAGCGCATTTTAAAAACAGCTCTTTTTTCCCTTCAAACAGCGTCCTGTCGTGGTCCCGGATAATGTACTGCGCGGTGGTCTCCTCCACGTTTCCATGGATGCCGTCCAGATGGAAAAACCCCTCCCTGCCCTCGGTGTACATGGGATTTTGAAAGACAGGCAGAAGAGAGTGAAACTCCTGGGCGATCAAAATGGAGTTGATCATTTTGCCCTTGGCGGAGCCGGGATGTACATTGCGCCCACGGACAGTCAGTTTTGCCCCCGCTGCGTTGAAGGTCTCGTCCTCCAGCTCGCCGAGTTCCCCGCCGTCCACCGTGTAGGCAAAGTCCGCGCCGAAGACGGACAGATCAAAGAAGTCAGCGCCCGCTCCGATCTCCTCATCGGGCGTAAAAGCGATTCGGATCCTGCCGTGCGGAATTTCGGGGTGTGTGAGAAGGTGCTGCGTCATCGCCATGATCTCGGCGACGCCTGCCTTGTCGTCCGCTCCGAGCAGGGTCGTGCCGTCCGTCACGATGAGGTCCTGCCCCCGGAGAGCCTTGAGCTCGGGAAAGTCAGCGGGGGAGAGAACGGTTTTTTCGGCGGCATTCAGCAGAATATCGCCGCCGTCATAGTTCTCCACGATGCGGGGCTTCACTCCCGCTCCGGTGACGGCGGGGGAGGTGTCCATATGAGCGATAAAGCCCAGGACGGGACTGGCCTCAAAGCCGGGCGCGGCGGGGACGGAAGCGTACACATAACAGTTTTCGCTGTCGTAGGTAATATCCGCCGCCCCCATATCCTTGAGCTGTGAGACCAGGAGTTTTGCCAGGTCGTGCTGTTTTTCCGTGCTCGGCGTCTTGTCTGCGTCCTCGCGGGACTGCGTGTCTATTTTTACATATTCCAAAAAATATTCGATCGTTTTTGTCATGGGGTCTCCTTTTATCATGGAACGGCCCGCCGTCCGAGGACAGCGGGCCGGGTTTCGTTTCAACTGATGTCATCGCGGCATGAAGATCAGGGCATCATGCTGAGAGCCGCCTCATCCGCCACCACACAGAGATTCTTGTGGAACTGTAAAATGGAAGCGGGAACAGCCGGGGTAACCGGGCCGTAGAGGGAATCGCGCAGGATCTTCGCCTTGCCCTCGCCGCTGACTACAAGCAGAACCTTTTTCGCCTGCATGATGGTCTTGATACCCATGGTGTAAGCCTGACGCGGCACATCCTCCTCCTTCTCAAAGAAACGTTTATTCGCCTCGATGGTGCTGGCAGTCAGATCAACGCAGTGGGTCTCCTGCGGGAAATGGTCGGCGGGCTCGTTGAAACCGATATGGCCGTTGTGGCCAAGGCCGAGGAGCTGCAGATCGATGCCGCCCACCCGGCGGATGATCGCGTTGTAGTCGCTGCAGGCCTTATCGCTGTCCGGCTCTGTGCCGTCCGGCAGGAAAGAACGGCCTTTCGGCAGATTGATATGGTTGAAAAGATTCTCATGCATAAAATAATAGTAACTCTGGTCATTTTCCTTCGGAAGTCCTCTGTACTCGTCCAGGTTGACGGTGGTCACTTCGGAGAAGTCCAGATCGCCCTTGTTGTACCATTCGATCAGCTGTTTGTAGGTGCCGATCGGTGTGGAGCCTGTGGCGAGTCCCAGCACACAGTCCGGTTTCATGATAACCTGTGCGGAGATGATGTTTGCGGCCTGACGGCTCATGTCCTCATAGTTTTTTGCTCTGTAAATCCTCATTTTAAAACCTCCCTTATTTTTCGGCATATTTACGGCGGGATAACTTATGCCCTGGGACACCTGAAAAATATGCTTTATATAAAAGTACCAAATTTCAGAGAGAAAAGCAAGTTCATGTGGCAAAATTTACATGATTGGGGTATACTTAGAAAGTGGAGCCAAAACAGCGGAACAAAACAGGAGGTATCGTATGATTTTTAAAGGCGGCAGAGTATTTACAGGGGAGAAATTTGAAAAGGCTGACGTGAGGACGGAGGACGGGAAGATTGCGGAGATCGGCGCGGAACTCCCGGCGAAAGAGGGGGAAGAGATCGTGGAACTCGGGGAGAATCTTCTGGTTCCGGGGTTTATCGATCTGCACACCCACGGCTGTATTGGGTATGACTTCTCGACGGCGGACGCGGAGGAGATCGACAGGATGTGCGCGTTCTATTTCAGCAGGGGGATTACCTCGGTTGCCGGGACGACGATGACGATGGGGTATGAGGACTATAAAAAGGCGGCGGCCGTCATCGGCGAATATATGGAGAGTGTGGAGAACCACAATCTGATCGGAATCAATATGGAGGGACCTTTCCTCTCCGTGGAGAAGAAGGGCGCCCATGATCCGCAGTATATCATCGATGCGTCTCAGGAGAAGATGGATGAACTGAACGATCTGGCGAAAGGTCATTTTCTGATCATAGACGTGGCGCCGGAGCGCCCGGGGGCGATGGAGTTTATCCGGAAAAACAGCAAAGATTTTGTGATCTCGGTGGCCCACACGGCGGCGGACTATGAGAAGGCGATGGAAGCTTTCCGGGCAGGCGCGACGGAGGTGACTCATCTGTTCAATGCGATGAACGGTCTGGGTCACAGAGATCCCGGTGTGCCGGGGGCGGCTTTCGAGGCGGGCGCCAATGTGGAGATGATCTGCGATGGGATCCATATTCATCCCACCGTCATGAAGATGGTTTATCGGATGTACGGGGAACATCTGATGGTGATCTCGGATTCCATGAGTGCGGCGGGGCTTCAGGACGGAGAGTATGTGCTGGGCGGTCTTCCCGTCTTTGTGCGGGACGGCAAGGCGACGCTGGAGAGCGGGACGATAGCCGGCTCCACGACGGACATGCTGAAGGAGATGGGTGTCTGGATGGAGCAGTGCGGACTCAGCATGGAGGAAATTTTGCCCTGCATGACGATCCATCAGGCGAAAGCGGTGCACATGGAGGATAAGATCGGCAGTATCGAGACCGGGAAGGCGGCGGATCTGGTGATCATAAGCCCGGAGAGGGAGATAAAGGCCGTCTACAAGAACGGGATAAAAAAGGTGTGAGACTGTTATGATAAAAAATATCATTTTTGATATCGGCAGTGTGCTGATCGGCTACAGGTGGAAAGATATGTGCCTGGACGCCGGCTGGGAGGAAGACAGGGCGGAGAAGATCGGCAGGGGATTTTTCTTAAGTCCCCTCTGGCCGGACTTTGACGCCGGGCTTATCACCGCGGAGGAACTGATACGGAGCGTTGTGGAAAAATACCCGGATATGGAGGAGGACGCCCGCTGGTTTATCGGCAGCGGGAAGAAAATGACGGTGGAGAGACCGAAGATCTGGGAGCTGGTGAGGAAGCTGAAGGAGAAGGGGTATGGTATCTATGTGCTGTCCAACTATTCGGAGGAGCTGTTTGCGGTACATACGGACGGACTGCCGTTCTGGGAGCAGGTGGACGGCGGGGTGATCTCCTACCAGATCCGTCAGATCAAGCCGAACCCGCCGATCTATGAACATCTTCTGGAAAAGTACCGGTTGAGCGCCGGGGAATGTCTCTTCTTTGACGACAGACCGGAGAATACGGAGGGGGCAAGGGCTCTCGGGATGCAGGCGGTGACAGTGGAGGACGGATCGGAGGAGCTGCTTGTGCGGGAACTTGAGAAACTGCTGGACGGATGCCGGGGGATTCGGAGTCTACAGACAGAGAGGAAGAGATAGTATGATAGATTGTTCGGAATTTCGGCTGGATATCCACACCCATACGGTCGCCAGCGGCCATGCCTACGGGACGATCCGGGAGATGGCGCAGGCAGCGGCGGAGAAGAAACTGGATCTGCTGGGGATCAGCGAGCACGCTCCTGGGATCCCGGGAACCTGCGAGCCCATCTATTTTTCCAATCTGCGGGTCGCGCCGAGAAATCTGTACGGTGTGGAACTGGTCTACGGGTGCGAGATCAATGTGTTGAACGACGGGACCCTTTCGCTGAAAAAGTATGTGGAAAAGCTGGATTACGCGATCGTGGGGATCCACGGTCTGTGTTATGAGGATGCGGGACGGGAGCGGAATACGGACAATGTGATCTCCTGCATGGAACATCCGAAGGTGCGCTTTGTGTCCCACCCTGACGATGACCATACGCCCCTCGACTATGAGAGGCTTGTACTGGGGGCGAAGAAAAACCATGTGGCGCTGGAGGTGAATAACAGTTCGCTGCTGAAGCAGGAAAAGCGGCTCAACTGTGTGGAAAACTACAAAGAGATGCTGCGGCTGTGCATGGGGTATGCGGTTCCCGTTGTTGTGAGCTCGGACGCCCACGATCCTTTTTATGTGGGGCGCTTTGCGGAGAGCTGTGAACTGCTGAATGAAGCAGAGTTTGACAGGGAGCTGATCGTCAACACTTCGGTGGAGAAGTTTAAAAGATTTATTGCAATGGCAATTTAAAAGAAAGGAAAGGCAGAAAGACATGGAAAAGAAGTACAGAATCGATACGCAGGAGAACAGGGATTTTCTGAGCGGAATCAGGGACGGTCTGCTCTCGTTCGGGCACCGCTTCCCCTCTCCGGGGGGAAGTTCCTACTATCTGGGGGATGATGGGACGCCCTGGAAGGAGAAAAACAGGGAGGCCTACGTGACCTGCCGCATGGCGCATGTGTACAGTATCGGCTCCTTTTTGGGACATGAGGGGAGCGGCGAGCTTGTGGACGCCGCGGTGAGAGGGCTGGCAGGAGAGCTGAGAGACACGGAGAACGGCGGCTGGTATGAGGGGCTGACGGCTGAGGGCGGCATTCTGCCCGGCAAACAGTGCTACGCCCACGCCTTTGTGATTTTGGCGGGGACATCCGCTTGCCTGGCGGGAAGAGACGGCGCGGAAAAGCTGTTGGAGGAGGCGTTGAAGGCCTACGACAAATATTACTGGAATGAGACGGAAGGGCTTTCTGCCGATAACTGGAATACGGAATTTACGGTGATGGACGATTACCGCGGGTTAAACGCCAATATGCATTCGGTAGAGGCTTTTCTGGCGGTGGCGGATATCGCGGGCAAAGAGGAGTACAGAGCGCGGGCAGGCCGCATCATCGACCATGTGATCGGCTGGGCAAAAGATAATCACTGGCGTATTCCGGAGCACTATACGAAGGACTGGAAGCCGGATCTTGAGAAGAACAGGGAGAAGCCGGATGATCCGTTCAAGCCCTACGGAGCCACGCCCGGGCACGGTCTGGAGTGGGGAAGACTGATCACGCAGTGGGCGCTGTCAACTTACAAGGAGGACAGGGAGGGGATGGCTCCCTATATTGACGCGGCGCAGGCGCTGTTTCACCGGGCGGTGGAGGACGCCTGGAATGCGGACGGAGCGCCGGGCGTATGCTATACGACAGGCTGGGACGGAGTGCCCATCGTGCACGAGAGAATGCACTGGACGCTGGCGGAGGCGATCAATACCGCCGCGGTGCTGTACCGCGTGACGAAGAAGGAGGAGTACGCGGATGCGTACGCCGAATTTATGGAGTATCTGGATGAGAAGGTGTTGGACCATGTGAACGGTTCCTGGTTCCACCAGCTTGACCGCGACAATAAGGTCTCCGGGACGGTATGGCCGGGGAAATGCGATATCTATCACGCGCTGCAGGCGACGCTGATCCCGTATTATGCGCCGGAAGCGTCGATCGCGCTGGCGGTGAAAAATCAAATGACTGAGTAAATAGACGGCAAATGGATCCTGGCGACAGGATCCATTTTTGTCCACGGTGAATAGTGTCTGCATTATTGAGAAATCGCTTTTTTCGCGAAGTCTGTCGTCACAAGTTCTTCGTAGGGAAACCCGGTTTCCAGCTCCCCTGCGTCCATTAAGATATTCTGCAGCAGGTCGAAAGATTCTTTTTCGAAGGCGAGATCCGTCTTCCAGGTATCCTGCTCAGCGTAGCGTTCCACGATGATCTCCAGGGTCTCCATATCGGTCTCCGGAAACTGCGGGCTGATCGCTTCGGCTATCTCCCTGGAAGTGTGGGAGGAGCAGTACTCCATGCCTTTCTGGAGGGCGTTTGTGAACGCCTGGATGACTTCCGGATTTTTCTCGATATAGCTCTTCTTTGCGGAGAAGGAGGTGTAGGGAACATAGCCGGAGGCTTCGCCCAGGGACGCTACCACATAGCCGTCACCCTTTAATTCCAGGGAGGTGGCGTGGGGCTCGAACTCCACGGTAAATTCCCCCTGTCCGCCCGAGAATGCGGCGGCGGTGGAGCCGAAATCGATGGACTGGTCGATGTTGACTTCGGATTTGTCGATGTTGTTCATGGAGAGTATGTACTCAAAGACCATCTCCGGCATGCCGCCCGCCCGGCCGCCCAGCACATCTTTGCCCTTCAGCATATCCCAGGAAAAATCGTCGATGGGCTCCCGCGCCACGAGGAAGTTGCCGGCGCGCTGGGTGAGCTGGGCAAAGTTGACGGCGGAATCCTCCACGCCCTCCGCGTAGCTGTAGATCGTTGCCTCCGCTCCCATAAAGCCGATGTCGGCTTCCCCGGACAGCAGGGCAGTCATGGTTTTGTCGGCGCCGTAGCCGGTCACCAGCTCCACGTCCAATCCCTCTTCTGCAAAGTAATTTTCCTCGATTGCCACATACATGGGCGCGTAAAAGATAGAATGCGCCACCTCGTTCAGCACCACATGTGTTTTATCTCCTGTGGCCGCCGGTTCTTTGGAACCGCAGCCGGTGAGCAGCGCAGTCATGCCAAAGAGCATTACTGCACTGAGTAACAGTGCGATAAATTTTTTCTCCTTTTTCATAGGTTCTCCCATATCTGGTTTTATACATTATATGCGAAAAAGAAAAAATGTGATAAAAAGTATTGCACCCGTAAATAAAACGTGATACCATTACATATAGTATTAAAAACTAGATTAAGAGGAGAATAAAACTAAAGGAGGTAGAGAGGATGAATGAAAATATTGTAACGAAGAATATGACCTTGGGAAATTTGCTGGCGAAGAGTGTCAGGATATTGACGGTGCCGCCCATTTTGATCACGGGCATGCTTATAACGCTGACGGTTTCTCTGGATAATTTTTGCGGCAGCGCGGCGGAGATGACTCTGGCGATCGTACTGCTCGGACTGGTACCGATCCTGGCATATCCGATACAGAAGCTTTTGCCCTCGAAGGGGGAGGCGAGAGAAGAACAGCGAAATATTGCGTTCGTTTTGACCTTCACAGGGTATCTGACCGCTCTGATCTGTTCCGTTGTGGGAAACTGCGGCAGACAGCTCCAATATATCATTGTTTCCTATTTTATTTCCATGTCGCTGTTAGTGTTTTTCAATAAGGTGCTGCATGTGCGCGCCAGCGGCCACGCCTGCAGTGTGACGGGGACACTGTATTTCCTGTCGTTCTTTTTGGGACCCAGGGCGATCCTTCCCTGCGTCGGCATAGCGGCGGCGGTGGTATGGTCATCCCTGCGCTTAAAAAGGCATACGATGCAGGAGATCTTCTGGGGCGCGGCAGTGTGCCTGCCCTGTATTCTGGCGTCGGCGTTTATCTTATAGTGACAGAAGGCGAGAAGATCGCGAAAGGTTCTTTCATATGACAGAAATGAGCAGTACAGACAAAAGCAGGCTCCGATGCGGTGGCAAGTCGCCTTTCTTTTGTCTGTACTGCTCATTTCGATATATCGGCATAATTTTCACGATCGCCCGCCGGTATAGGATCAGGAATCCTGTATCGAATTTACATAATCTTTGATTGCCTCAAAACTTTCTCTGCTGATCACATGCTCGATACGGCAGGCGTCCTGAACGGCGGTCTCCTCGGGGACGCCCAGTTTTGTGAGCCAGGAGGAGATGAGCAGATGGCGTTCATAGATCATCTCCGCGATTTCTTTTCCGGTTTCCGTCAGATAGATAAACCCCTGCTCGGAGACTGTGATCTGATTTTTTTCTTTCAGGTTTTTCATGGCGACGCTGACGCTGGGCTTCTTGAAGTCCAGCTCATTGGCGATATCCACAGAACGGACTACCGGCAGTTTTTTACTTAAGATCAGGATCGTCTCCAGATAGTTTTCGGAGGATTCGTTGATAAAATTTTTCATATATGTTCCCGATTCTGCTGCGCCTGTTCCGCAGCCTGTTTTTTGTGGAATTTTCCACCCGATCATTTTTTTAGTATAGCACAGTTTCTCCGATGTGACAAACGAAACGGATTATCCGGGTATGGCGTCCGGAGAAATATCGCAGAAAATTATGGAGGAAGATATTGACAACTTATAAAAGTTAGGATATACTAACTAAAGAAAGCTTAAACAAATAATAGATAGGGACATAAAACCGATGTGGAGAAAGGAGAGAATTATGCCGCTTGCGATGGCAGATCCGGACACAACGCAGATTATCCGGAAAGTAGGAGGAAAGGAAGAAATCCGAAAATTTCTGGAGGGGATGGGTTTTGTCACGGGAGGCGAGGTTACCGTTTTATCCAAAGCTATGGGGAATGTGATCGTTTCGATCAAGGGAGCCCGTGTAGCGATAGGAAGAGAAATGGCAAATAAAATTTTGGTATAGACAGGAGGAGTATATGAGAACATTGAGAGAGATCGCCTGCGATCGGACAGTGAGAGTCGTAAAACTGCACGGCGGGGGCGCGGTCAGGAGAAGAATTATGGACATGGGCATCACGAAAGGAGTTGACGTGTATGTCAGAAAAGTAGCTCCGCTGGGAGATCCCGTGGAGGTGACGGTGAGAGGCTATGAGCTGTCGCTGCGCAAGGCGGACGCGGAGATGATAGAAGTGGAATAAGGCAAAAGGAAGGTAAATGAAAATGGCGATCAAGATTGCACTGGCAGGAAATCCCAACTGCGGTAAGACAACATTGTTCAACGCCCTGACGGGGGCCAACCAGTATGTGGGCAACTGGCCCGGCGTGACGGTGGAGAAGAAAGAGGGGAAGTTGAAAGGAAACAGGGAAGTGACGATCACCGATCTCCCTGGCATCTACTCTCTGTCGCCCTATACACCGGAGGAAGTGGTGGCGAGAAATTATCTGATCCGGGAGAGGCCGGACGCCATCATCAATATTGTTGACGGAACGAACATGGAGAGAAATCTGTATCTGAGCACGCAGATCCTGGAGCTCGGCATTCCGGTGGTGCTGGCAGTTAATATGATGGATATCGTACAGAAATCCGGGGATCGGATCCATGTGGATAAGCTGGCGGCGAAACTGGGCTGCAGCGTTGTGGCAATTTCCGCGTTGAAGGGAACCGGCATCGACGAGGCGGCGGAATGTGCGGTGGCATTGGCGAAAGAGAAAAAGGAATCAAAGCCGATACATAAATTTGCGGCGGAAGCGGAGAGGGCGATCGACAGGGTGGAATCACTGCTGAAGGGAAATGCGCCGGCGGGACAGGAACGTTTTTTTGCCGTTAAACTGCTGGAAGGAGATGAAGTGATCGGGGAGATGCTTCGAGAAGTCCCGGATATCTTCGCGGAGCGAAAACGGCTGGAAGAGGCGATGGACGATGATGTGGAGAGCGTCATCGCCAACGAGCGGTATGGTTATATCTCCTCCATAATGGGAGACTGTGTGGTGAAGACGAGACAGGGCGGGTTGACCTTGTCGGATAGAATTGATAAGATTGTGACAAACAGAATTCTGGCGCTGCCGATTTTTGCGCTGGTGATGTTTGGAGTATACTATATCGCGATGGTGACGATCGGCGCCGCCTGCACGGACTGGGTGAACGACGTGCTGTTCGGGGAGATCGTGCCGCCCGCGCTGGAGGGGGTTCTCGAGGCGATCGGCTGTGCGGACTGGCTCTCGGGGCTGCTCCTCGACGGCATTGTGGCGGGCGTCGGCGCGGTGCTCGGCTTTGTGCCGCAGATGCTGGTGCTGTTCATTCTGCTCGCCGTTTTGGAGGGCTGCGGCTATATGGCGAGGATCGCATTCATTATGGATCGGATATTCCGCAGGTTCGGCCTCTCCGGAAAGTCCTTTATTCCGATGTTGGTGGGCGTCGGCTGCGGCGTGCCGGGGATCATGGCGTCCCGCACGATCGAGAATGACAGGGACCGCAGGATGACGATCATGACGACGACCTTTATTCCCTGCGGAGCCAAGATGCCCATAGTGGGCCTGATCGCCGGAGCGCTCTTCGGCGGCGCGGCGTGGGTGGCGACCAGCGCCTATTTCATAGGCGTGGCGGCGATCATCGTGTCGGGCATTTTGCTGAAGAAAACAAAGATGTTCGCGGGGGATCCGGCGCCCTTTGTGATGGAGCTCCCGGCATATCATCTCCCCACGGTATCCTTTGTGTTCCACAGCATGTGGGAGAGAGGCTGGTCTTTCATCAAAAAGGCGGGCACGATCATCCTGTTGTCCACGATCGTCCTCTGGTTTTTGATGAGTTTCGGCTGGGCGGAGGGAAGTTTCGGTATGCTGGAGGCAGAGCAGCTTGACAGCAGCATTCTGGCAGTGGTCGGAAACGGGATCGCCTGGATATTCACGCCGCTCGGCTTCGGCGACTGGAGAATGGCGGTGGCGACCGTGACGGGACTGATCGCGAAAGAGAATGTCGTGATGACGTTCGGGCAGCTGTTCCTGCATCTGGCGGAGGTCAGCGAGGAGGGCGAGGAAGTCTGGGGCAATCTGGCCGCAGCGCTCACGCCGATAGCCGGTTATGCGTTCCTCGTGTTCAATCTGCTCTGCGCCCCCTGCTTCGCGGCGATGGGCGCGATCAAGCGGGAGATGAACAATGTAAAATGGTTCTGGTTCGCCATCGGTTATCAGTGCCTGTTCGCCTATGTGATCGCGCTGATCGTATACAGGATCGGCGGTCTGTTCTTCGGGGTTCCTTTCGGGATCTGGACGGCGGCAGCGTTCGTCCTGCTGGTTGGGCTGTTATATCTGCTCTTCAGGCCTTACAGGGAGGGCAGCGAATTGAGAGCGGATATGGAAAGGGCAGTCACCGCGGAGTAAAGCGTGACTGCCGGACGGAAAGGGTGTGAAAAAATGGGTACGGCGATAGTAGGCCTGTTGTTGGCGGGCGCGGTAGCGCTGATCATCAGGAGCATGATCCGCGATAAGAAAAAAGGAAAATCCCTGCAGTGCGGTGCGGACTGTTCACACTGCGGCGGACATTGCCATTAAAACTAATTAAATACGGTTTTTCTCTTTATGTATAAATGTGCGGGGAGAGCGGAGATCTGGAAATGTCCGCTCTCCCCGTGCTGTTTTGGTGTGTTCAGTCTTCCTTTCGGATGCGTTCCCTCAGTTTTTGAAGCGCCTGCTGTCTGTCCTCTTCCGTGATCTCAAACGGCGGCCTGTAATTTTTCAGCTCCTGTTCGGTCTTTTCGGCGTATTTATCATATAATTCCGGAAATTCTTCACATAATTTCATAAAAAGTTCCCATGATTCTTCTATGTCTCTGTTCATAGCGGTTTGCGCTCCTTTCCTGTGCATGTATTCACTATACACAATGCATTCACTTTTCACAATATGTTCATTCGGAAGACATTTCGAGATAATGAATAAAACAGATGGAGGAGAGCTGCCGCAGGGCAGGAAACGAGAGGCATTATGTACAACTATGATTCACTCTGGCGGACGATGAAAGAGCGCGGCGTCACGACATACAGTCTGATCAATCACCACAATATCAGCAGCCACACGATGAGCAATATCAGGCACAATGAAAATATCACGATGGAAACACTCAATAAATTGTGCCAGATTCTGCGCTGTCAGGCGAACGATGTGGTGGAGATCACGTTTGACGACGAGGAGGATGTAGTCCGCATGGAGGCAAAAAACAAAAAAATTTAAAAAAACAGTTGACAAACCGTTTGGCCTTTGATAATATAGTTCTTGCGTTAAGGAAACAGCAACGCACAAGCGCGAGTGGCTCAGTTGGTGGAGCACGACCTTGCCAAGGTCGGGGTCGCGGGTTCGAGTCCCGTCTCGCGCTCTTTTTTATTGCAGTGGAAATACCCGCAGATTGGGCGTTTCCACTATTTTTATATAGCGGGAGCGCGGGACATGAACAATAATCGCAGACTTTTTCTGAGCGGAAACACTTTAAAGATCATAGCGGCGGTCACCATGCTGATCGACCATATCGGCGCGGCCATCCTTCTGCCGATGAATCTGGTTGGAATCAACGCGGGCGGACAGTGGATCGATGTTTATGGTATATTCCGCACGGTCGGCAGGACGGCGTTCCCGATTTTTGTCTTTTTGCTGGTGGAAGGCTTTTTTCACACACACAGCAGAGAGAGGTATTTCGGACGTCTTCTGCTGTTTGCGCTGCTCTCCGAGCTCCCCTACGATATGGCTTTTTACGGAAAGCCGGTGTACGAAAACAGCCAGAATGTATTCTGGACGCTGGGGATAGGATTTCTGGTGATCTGGGGATTGGAGGGCCTGTACGGGCGGTACGCGGCGGGATGGAAGCTGGTGCAGAAGAACGGGATGGGGTACGGTCTCAGCTCCTGGGAGGGCAGGGGGAAAGCGTACTATCGGGCGTCGGCCTGCTTTCTCGCCGTCATACTCATCTTCGCCGGATGGCTCACGGCGGAGATCCTGCGGACGGACTACGCCGGATACGGCGTCCTGTTGATCGGCGTGTTTTATTTCGGGAGGCACGCGAAAGTCTGGCCGGTGTTTACCTGCCTGGGCGGCTACCTGCTGTTTCTGTGGGAGCCCTGGTGTCTGTTCGGCTTTCTTTTGATTCTGTTCTACGACGGGACGAGAAAACAGACCAGGAAGGGATTCCGGTATTTTTTCTATCTGTTCTATCCGGTACATTTGTTGATTTTTGGGATTATCAGGGTGGTTTTTTTGGTCAATTAATGATATAAATAAAGGGAAGGCATTTGTTGATTACTATTTGACTGAAATGGAGGGGACGGCATGAAATTAATGTTTATCGGGGCAGCTCATGAAGTGACGGGAAGCTGTCACTATCTGGAGGCCTGCGGGAAGAGGATTTTAATCGACTACGGTATGGAGCAGGGGATCAATGTCTTTGAGAATGCGGAATTGCCGGTGCAGGAGTCAATGATTGATTATGTCCTGCTGACCCACGCCCATATCGATCATTCCGGGATGCTGCCGGCATTGTACGCGAAGGGATTCAGGGGGCGGATCTTTGCGACGGAGGCGACCACAGATCTGTGCGGCATCATGCTTCGCGACTGCGCTCATATTCAGATGCAGGAGGCGGAATGGAAAAACAGAAAGGCGAAGAGAAGCGCTCATCTGGAGACGATGGAGCCGATCTATACGATGGAGGACGCGGACGGCGCCATCAGGGCGCTGGTGCCCTGCGCTTACGATCAGAAGGTGGAGCTGTGCGAGGGGATTCAGATCCGCTTTACGGATATCGGGCATCTGCTCGGTTCGTCCAGCATTGAAGTGTGGATGAAGGAGGGGAATGTCGAGAAGAAGATCGTATTTTCGGGCGACATCGGCAATCTGGACCAGCCTCTGATCTGCGATCCGGCGTACACCGAGGAGGCGGACTACGTCGTGATGGAATCTACATACGGCAACCGGATCCACTCGGATACGAAGCCGGACTATGTGCACGAACTTGCGCAGATCATTCAGGAGACGTTCGACCGGGGAGGCAACGTAGTGGTCCCGTCCTTCGCTGTGGGCAGGACGCAGGAGCTGTTGTATTTCCTGCGGCAGATAAAGGAGGACAGCCTGATCGAAGGACATCCGGATTTTCCGGTGTATGTGGACAGTCCGTTAGCGGTGTCTGCGACGGAGATATTCAACCGGAATATCGAGTCCTGTTTTGACGAGGAGGCCATGGCGCTGGTGCACAAGGGCATCAACCCGATCTCTTTCCCGGGGCTGAAGCGCGCCATTACCAGCGATGAATCGAAGATGATCAACTTTGACAGCGAACCGAAAGTGATCATCTCGGCTTCCGGCATGTGTGAGGCGGGACGTATCCGCCACCATCTGAAACACAACCTCTGGCGGGAGGAGTGTACGGTACTGTTTGTGGGATACCAGGCCATCGGCACGCTGGGGCGCGCCATCGTGGAGGGCGCAGAGCAGGTGAAGCTGTTTGGGGAGCCTGTGACGATACGGGCGCAGATAAAGACGCTTGCAGGTATGTCGGGCCACGCGGACAAAAATGGTCTGATCGCGTGGATCGAGGGATTTAAGGAAAAACCGGGAAGGGTGTTCATCGTCCACGGTGAGGATTCCGTCTGCAAAGAGTTTGCGGAATGCCTGAAAGTGGAGTACGGTTATCACACCTACGCTCCCTACAGCGGGACGGAATTTGACCTTGCCGCCGACAGACTGCTCTTTGAAGCTTCGCCGGTGCCCGTCAAGAAGAGGATATTTATTGTATCCGACGTCTACAATCGTCTGGTGGCGGCAGGCAAGCGCCTGATGGCAGTGATCGAGAAGAACCGCGGTGTATCGAACAAGGAACTGTCCAGGTTCGCGGACCAGATCAACTCGCTGTGTGACAAGTATGACAGATAAGGATATGACGTCGGGAATAAAAGGGAAGACGAAGAGGATACGGAATGAGTGTTGCGGATAGAATATTCATTGATATGTGTAAGGACATTCTGGAGAACGGGACCAGCACGGAGGGGGAGAAGGTCCGTCCCCGCTGGGAGGACGGGACGCCGGCCTACACGATTAAAAAATTCGGCGTGGTGAACCGCTACGATCTGGCGGAGGAATTTCCTGTTTTGACGCTCAGGCGGACGGCTCTTAAGAGCGCCACGGACGAAATGCTCTGGATCTGGCAGAAGAAATCCAACAATATCCATGATCTGTACAGCCATATCTGGGATGCCTGGGCGGACGAGGACGGTTCCATCGGAAAGGCCTACGGCTATCAGATGGGGGTGAAGCACCGGTACAAAGAGGGTATGATGGATCAGACAGACCGGGTGATCTACGATCTGAAAAATAATCCTTTCAGCCGCCGGATCATGACCAACCTCTATGTGCATCAGGATCTGCATGAGATGAATCTGTATCCGTGTGCGTATTCCATGACCTTCAATGTGACGCAGAGAAAGGGCGAGGACAGATTGACGCTGAACGCCGTCTTAAACCAGCGCTCCCAGGATGTGCTGACGGCAAACAACTGGAATGTGGTGCAGTACGCCGTGTTGGTGCATATGCTGGCTCAGGTCTGCGATATGCGGGTCGGGGAACTGGTACATGTGATCGCCGACGCCCATATATACGACCGCCACATTCCCATTGTGCGGGAGCTGATCACAAGGCCCATGCATGAGGCGCCGACATTCCGGCTGAATCCGGAGATCCATGATTTTTATGAATTTACCAGAAATGATGTGCAGGTGGACAATTATGTCACCGGGGAACAGATCGAGAATATACCGGTGGCGATATAGCGATACCCTGCGGAAAGGAATATACTCTCATGAACTTAATCGTCGCAGTGGACCGAAACTGGGCCATCGGCAACAGGGGTAACCTCCTTGTGCGGATTCCCAACGACCATAAAATGTTTCAGCAGGAGACCACCGGGAAAGTGGTGATACTCGGCAGGAAGACCATGGAGACGTTTCCGGGGAAGCAGCCTTTGAAAAACCGGACGAATATTATTTTGTCGGAGAAGCCGGACTATCGGGTGAAGGGCGCCGAGGTGGTGCACAGCCTGGAGGAGCTGCTCGAAGAATGCAAAAAGTACAAAAGCGAGGATATCTATGTGATCGGCGGGGAGAGCGTTTACAGGCAGCTTCTCCCTTACTGCGACGTCGCCCATGTGACAAAGATCGATGTGGCCTACGAGGCGGATGCCTGCTGCCCGAATCTGGATGAGGATCCGGCCTGGGAGATCACGGCGGACAGCGAGGAACAGGTTTATTTTGATGTGACCTACCACTTTTTGAAATATGAGAGAAAACATGAAGAATAAGAGATGGACAGCGCTTGCCCTGAGCCTTTTCCTTGCGCTGGGGCTTGGCGGATGCGAGAGTATAAACAGGGATACGAAGATCGTTTTGACGACCGGCTTCACGAAGGATGAAGTGTTTCGGATCGAGACCGCCTCCTGCTATAAAAAAGAGGTGATGGTGTACCTGACGAATCTGCAGAATCAGTACGAGCAGGTGTACGGTACGGAGATCTGGCAGCAGGAACGGGACGGCGTGACGATAGAACAGAGTGTGAAAGAGTCCGTTCTGGCGGAGATCGCGCAGATCAAGACGATGAATCTGATGGCGGAGAATTACGGACTTTCGCTGAACGAGGCGGAGCAAAGCGCTGTGGAGGAGGCGGCGAAGACGTATTATGAATCGCTGACGGAGACCGAGAAAAAGCAGCTCGACGTGACGGTGGATACGATACGCCAGCTCTACAGGGAGTACGCGCTTGCCGATAAAGTCTACGACTATATGATAAAGGATGTGAATCCTGAGATCAGTGACGACGAGGCGCGAACCGTTGTGGTCCAGCAGATCCTGATCCGGACGGGGACACAGGAGCAGCCGTATTCGGATGAACAGAAAAGCTATGCCTATGCGCAGGCGGTGGAAGCGCTCAGACGGGTCGAGGCGGGCGAGGATTTTGACGTGGTGGCGGCCAGATACAGCGAGGCGGCGGAGAGCACGGTTTCGATCCGAAAGGGGGACCGGGATGCGGCCTACGAGGATACGGCGTTTGAACTGGGGAACGAGGAGGTCAGCGACGTCATCGAGACGCCGGAGGGGTACTATATCCTGAAGTGCGTGAGCACGTTGAACCGGGAGGAGACCGACAGCAACAAGGTGAAGATCGTGGAGGAGAGGCGGAAGGAAGTGTTCGGCAGAGAGTACGATTCCTATGTGCAGACCCTTACCCGCCATATGAACGAGGAAATCTGGCAGGAGATCACCCTGCTGCACAACAGTGAGATCACGACCTCGGACTTCTTTGAAGTGTTCGCGAGATACTATAAAAAGTAGTGTTTAGAGAAATTTAAGAAATGCCGGAAAGCCAGGAAAATCAATGGTTTTCCGAAAATTATTAGCACTCTGTTTGAATGAGTGCTAATTTTTTCTTGACTTGTCCGCGCCGGGAGTATAAACTTGTCTTTAGCAGAAAGAATTGAAGAAGGAGTGAATGCGAAATGGAAGCGAAAAGCGGAAACTTATCAATCAACAGCGATAATATTTTTCCCATTATTAAAAAGTGGCTGTACAACGATCAGGACATTTTTTACAGAGAGCTGATTTCCAACGGCTGCGACGCCATCACGAAGCTGAAAAAGCTGGATATGATGGGGGAGTACAGCCTGCCGGACGATTATAAGGCGAGGATCGATGTGCAGATCCATCCGGAGAAAAAAACGATCAGAATTACCGACAACGGTATCGGCATGACGGCGGAGGAAGTGGAGGAGTACATCAACCAGATCGCTTTCTCCGGCGCGACGGATTTTCTGGCGCAGTACAAGGATAAAACCAACGAGGATCAGATCATCGGCCATTTCGGCCTCGGATTTTATTCCGCGTTTATGGTAGCGGATGAGGTGCATATCGACTCTCTGTCCTGGAAGGAGGGGGCGGAGCCGGTACACTGGGAGTGCGACGGCGGCACGGAGTTCTCCATGGAGAAGGGGGAGAAGGCCGAAGTCGGCACGACCGTCACGCTGTTTTTGAACGAGGATTGCCTGAAATACTGCAACGAGTACGAGGCGAGAAGCGTTCTGCAGAAATACTGTTCCTTCATGCCGACGGAGATCTACCTCTCGAAGGAGGAGAGCGATGAGACACAGACCATCGACGCGGACGAGAAGCTGGAGAGCGATGTGGTTGTGGAGGAGATCCCGAAGGAGAAGGAGGAGGACAAGCAGCGTCTGAAGATAAAGAGGCGTCCTCAGCTCCTCAATGATATTCATCCGCTCTGGGGCAAGCATCCCAACGAGTGCACGAAGGAGGAGTATCTGGAGTTTTACCGCAAGGTATTCCAGG
>ERZ779622.408-NODE-408-length-25954-cov-8.256844_pt1 | contig 25954 bp, 24 predicted proteins | sample MGYA00514188_ERZ779622 | MGnify/ENA primary metagenome ERZ779622 (study PRJEB29562, sample SAMEA4376702) | mouse gut metagenome | isolation source: Cecum | study: EMG produced TPA metagenomics assembly of the A DSS colitis mouse model was used to assess the... | reverse complement strand
GTACTTGGAGCGGACAATGCCGTTGTTGCTCCTGGCAATCTGCCGTTTCAGCATAACTATCCATTACAAGTTCATAGGGGCACTGGAAACCCTTGAATAATGGATATTTTCTAAGTCACCTATTCCAACTATCCAACAGAGCTGGAACGGGAGGGCGCTGTCAAAGTATAGCGATAGGTAAGCCTACAGTATCAACGTTTCCGGCTTTTCCCCCGCTCCACACCGTGCATGAGAGTTTCCCCTCACACGGCGTTCCATCAATCAAACTACATTTTCATTGTCACAAGTTATTACAAGCAGTTTAAGAGGTGTGCCGCATTCTATCCGAAGCCGTTTAGATAGAGATTGGCGTGTTTCCCGCTGCTATGCGGAGTTTGTTTAGCTTGGAAATTTGCCTTTTGCTAAGGTTGAGAATGGCAAGATGCTTTGCTATGGTCTCATCGGTAGTCGCATGAATTAGCAGATGTACAGGTTCTCGCACCAACACAAGGTTGTTGTATTGGTCAGTACCACCTTTTGCCCTGGGCAGCTTATGATGACAGTGGATATCAGCCAGAGACTGGAAGGGTTGTCCAGTAACAGCACATTTTCCATACTGTGCGCAGAAAAGAGATAGCCGGTTATCAGCGTATTTGGCACTGCGCCATCCTAATATTTGCTGCGCCATTGCTTTCAGCAGAGATGTGTTAATTTCGAGATTGGTGTGGATTTCTTGCCTGCCCTCTGGGGTATACTTCTGAACAGCCTGCCTTTTGAACATCGGAGGTTTTGTCTGAACGTATCCTATGGGGGCGATGGGCAGATTTTTCAAGTATCGCGTTTGTGCAGAGCTGCCATATCTGTCTGCTACTGCCCCTTTTGTTGGCTGTTGTGGTTCCTTTTTCAGCCTCTTTCCCAGCCTGTAAAGTATTTTTGCTGCAGGATAGGATAATCTTGAAAAATCCACACTGACCGCTGTAGCCATTCGATAATAATTATGCACACCCATGACAAATGCGTTATAGTCATGTACTGCATGTACATCAGTCGTACCATGCTGTGGGCGGACAATTGCCTTTGCTTTTTCCTTCGCTACCGTCTGAATCCTTTTCATTGCCTTGCTGCTGACCCGTGAGTGGACTACCATGCCTCCTTTCTTGGGCCTTAGTTGCATTTTGATACCGAGAAATTCCGAGTATTGCGTTTTAAGATTGGCTCATTTTGCAGAGGGTGACACGCTCGGAAAACTCGGCGTATTCTTCCCCGGTCAAGCGTGTCTTGATTAAGGACACATTTTGCTGAATCTCAAGCAGTACATAGTTTCCAGTTGTAGTACCCATATCAAAAACATTTACCGTACCACTATTACGGTCTGTGTAAATTTCCGGCTGGAAAGTGTAATTGTAAGGCTAGTCCAAGTTAAAGGACGTTGTCCTCCAGAATCATGGCGCACTTTTTTACTACCAACATGATCAAGTTGTTCAATATAAATTGAGAAGCCATCGATTTTAATTTCTTGTGCCATTTTATTAAACCCTTTCTACTGCGTTTAAGAGAGAGCTAATCTCCTTAAATCTGCTTACCAACACGTGTAATATATAATTATAGCCAGTTCCTAGTATCAGTTTTAATGCAATTTTACCAAGAAAAGCAAAACCTGCGTATAACTATCGTTACACACAGGTTTTGTCTACTTTGGAGCTGATGGTGGGAATCGAACCCACAACCTTCTCATTACGAGTGAGATGCTCTGCCATTGAGCCACATCAGCGTATTCAGTTGTCTTTGCCCGGTCTGGTAGTTACGAATCAGCTGCCCTACCGATAATGTGCTCTGCCATTGAGCCGCACGAGCGAACAGCGCATATTATTATACCTGAGTGGAGAGCATCCGTCAAGAGGGGGGATGGGAATTTTACGCTATACTTTTTTCGTGCTTAATGCTAAAATATACACAACAATTTAAAAGAAAAGAGGGTGACCTATGGTTATCTCCGAATTTCCGGCGCTGAAGGACAGACTGCGTGATCTGCCGCCCAAGACGGCGGTGGTGGCGGCGGCCCATGACGAGCACACCCTGCAGGCGGTCTTTGCCGCCCGGCGGGACGGTCTGATCCGCCCCATTCTGGTGGGGCACAAGGAGGAAATCCTGTCCGCTGCCCGCCGGCTGGGAGAGGAGCCGGACCCGTCTCTGGTGGTAGACGCCGGGGAGGACCCGGACTGCGCTGTAAAGTCAGTGGCCCTGATCCGCTCCGGGGAGGGGGATATGCTCATCAAGGGGATGCTCCCTACGGGCACGCTTTTAAAGGCGGTGGTGAACAAGGCGACGGGCATCCGGGCAAGCGAGGTGATGTCCCATGTGGCCATTTTGGACGTGCCCAGCTACCACAAACTGCTCTACGTCACTGACGGCGGCATGGTGGTGGCCCCCGACCTGGAGCAGAAGCGGCACATCCTGCGAAACGCGTTGGACTTCTGCCGCTTTCTGGGCTACGACTGCCCCAAGGCGGCCGCCCTGTGCGCGGTGGAGACGGTAAGTCCCGCCATGCCCGAGACGGCGGACGCCGCCGCTCTAAAGACGGAGGGGGAGCGGGGGGACTTCGGCCCCTGTCTGGTGGAGGGACCCATCGCCCTGGACCTGGCCACCGACCCGGAGGCAGCCCGGGTGAAGGGCTACCACAGCCCGGTGGCCGGAGACGCGGACATCCTGCTGGCCCCCTCCATCGCGGCGGGCAACCTGCTGGGCAAATCCCTCTACGGCCTGGCCGGAGGGGAGATGGCCGGAGTGGTGCTGGGGGCGAAGGCGCCCATCACCGTCAACTCCCGGGGGGCCACGGCGGAGGAGAAATACTGGTCCATCCTGATTTGCGCGGCAATGAAATAAGGAGGTTGTGATGTCCTACGATATTTTAGTGCTGAACCCAGGCTCCACCAGCACCAAGGCGGCGGTATACCGGGACGAGCGCCCTGTGATGACTCGGAGCATGGTCCACTCCAATCAGGACCTGGCTCCCTATCCAACCCTCAACGACCAGCTGGACTATCGGGTGGGCATGGTGCGCAGCTGGCTGGCGCTGGAGGGCTACGAGCTGTCCGGCCTGTCCGCCGTGGTGGGCCGCGGGGGCATCATCCCCAATATTGTCTCCGGAGGCTACGCGGTGGACGAGGCCCTGGCAGACTGCCTGCTCCACCACACGGTGTTTGACCACGCCTCCAATCTGGGGGGGCTGATGGCCCGGGAATTTGCCCGGCCTCTGGATGTGCCCGCCTATATCTACGACGCCGTCACCAGCGACGAGCTGCTGCCCGAGGCCCGGGTCACCGGCTTTAAGGAGGTCACCCGCACCAGCTTCTGCCATGTGCTCAACGCCCGGGCCACCGGCCACAAGTACGCCCAGGCCATGGGACGAAAATACGAGGAGATGAACCTGGTGGTGGCCCATCTGGGGGGCGGCATCTCAGTGTCCGCCCACAGCCGCGGGCGGATCATCGACTCGGTGTCCGACGATGCCGGACCCTTCTCCCCCGACAGAGGGGGCAGCCTGAATATGCTCTACGTGCTGGACATGTGCTACTCCGGCAGGTATACCAAGGCGGAAATGACCAAGAAGCTCCGGGGGGAGGGAGGTATGTCCGCCTTGCTGGGCACCCACGACTGCCAGGAGGTGGAGCGGCGCATCGCCGCTGGGGACGAGTGGGCCGCCCTGGTCTACCAGGCCCAGGCCCTCCAGATCGCCAAGGGTATCGGTACCATGCTGGCCTGCTTCACCGGGCTCATCGACGCGGTGATCCTCACCGGCGGGCTGGCCAATTCCAGGCTGCTCACCGGCAAGGTCATCAACTACCTCCACAACCTGTGCCGGGTGGTGGTCATCCCCGGAGAGAACGAGATGGAGGCCCTCGCGTTGGGCAGCCTGCGCATCCTCCGGGGGGAGGAGGAGGCCCACCGCTATCACTCCGTCTGCCCCATGACGGAGAGCCGGCTGTGATATGTTCAAATCCTGTACAGATATCTTCTTTCCTGGGAGCACAACCTTGACAACGGCGCTGAAATTGCTATAATGTGTTGGAAATCAGCGCACCCCATAGGGGTGCGCGGCAAAGCAAAAGAAGGGATATGGGAATGAAACACAGAAAAATGAGCCTGGCTCTGTGGATCGCGGCGGTGGCGGCTCTGCTGGCGGGCGCTCTGCTGGCCGGTTCGCCGGGCCGGTTGGAGAGCGTGCGGGAGGCCATGCGGGACGCTGTGCTCCATGACGTGAACCAGGTCAGCCTCTTTGGGCTGAAGGCGGTCAATCCTGGCCTGATCTCCGCCTTCCTGGTGACGGCGGTGCTGCTGCTGGCGGCGGCGCTGATCCGGGTGCTGGTGATTCCACGCTTCCGGTATATGCCGGGGAGGTTCCAGATGGCGTTGGAGGAAGCGGTGGGCCTGTTTGACGGCATGGCAAAAAACAGCAGCCCCCATCGGTTCCGGTTTATGGGCGCCTATATCTTTTCCGCCGGGTTTTTTGTTTTTGTAGGGACCCTCTTTGAACTGCTTGGGCTGCAGGCCGTTACGGTCCACGGACACCCCATCACGCTGCCTGCTCCCCTGTCCGATGTCAACGCCGCCATCGCTATGGGCACACTGTCCTATCTGGTGATTCTCTCCGGCGGCGTGGCCTCCAACGGGGTCAAGGGAGTGGGCAGAACGCTGAAGGAGTTCTCCTTGCCCATCTCCATGAGCTTCCGACTTTTCGGGGCCTTGCTCAGCGGACTGCTGGTAACTGAGCTGGTTTATTATTATGTAAACTTGAGCTTTGTCCTTCCGGTGGTGGTAGGGGTGCTCTTCACCTTGCTCCACGCCCTGGTTCAAACCTACGTGCTTACCATGCTGGTATCCATGTACTACGGCGAGGTATCCGAACCGGCTGAGCCAAAGTCAAAAAAGAAAAAAGCGGACGCAAAGACATAAAATACCGATTCTGCTCTACGTTCCCGCCCCACGGGGGACGGAATATCACAAGGCAACAAATTAGTAGATATAAATTAGGGGGTTTTTACGATGAAACAGCTGATGAAGAAAATTTTTGTCCTGGCCGGCGTGCTGGTGCTGGCCCTGTCTCTGGCCGCGCCCGCTTTCGCCGCCGGCGAGCCCGAATCTCAGCAGGCCGCTTCTCAGGTTCAGGAGGACAACACCATCGGTCTGAAGGCCATTGCGGCCGGAGTGGCGGTGGGCGTCGCCGCCGCCGGCGGCGCCGTGGGAATGGGCCTGGCCACAGCCAAATCCACCGAGAGCATCGCCCGCCAGCCTGAGGCGGAGGGAAAAATCCGCACCATGCTGATGCTGGGTCTGGTTTTTATTGAGACGGCCATCATCTATGCGCTGCTGGTGGTCATCCTCATTATCTTCGTACTGTAAGGCAGGTGGGAAACATGCCGCTGAATATTGATTTGCAGCAGATTCTGCTGCACTGGATGAATCTGGCCATCCTCACCGGCGGGCTGTACTTTCTGCTCTACAAGCCGGTCAAGGACTTTATGGCCAAGCGGGAGGCGCACTACCGCAGCCTGGACGAGGAGGCTTCCGCCAAGCTGGCGGAGGCGGAGCGGATCAAGGCGGAGTGCCAGGCCAAGCTGGACGGCGCTGATGAGGAGATTCGCCATATGAAGGCCAAAAGCCAGCAGGCGGTTCAGAAGTCGGCCGAGGAGCAGCTGGCCCAGGCCCGGAGTCAGGCTGAGCAGATCGTGTCCCACGCCCGTATGGAGGCGGAGAACAGCCGGGAGCGGGTGCTGAAGGAGTCCCAGCGGGAGCTGCGGGAGCTGGCTGCCCAGGCCGCCAAACAGCTTGCCTTCCACGCCGATCCCTTCGACCAGTTCCTGAACCTGGCGGAGGAGGGGGACGACTATGCGCAGTAACAGAAGCGGCCTGACGGCAGAGCTGCGCAGCGCCCAAAAACCTACGGAGGAGCAGACCAGACGGTTTAACCTGTTTCTGACCCATACCTATGGCCGGGCGGTTCCCTTGCGCTGGGAGCAGGACGACTCCCTGCGCTCGGGCTTTCAGCTCCGGGTGGGCTCCGACATCTACGACTGGAGTCCGAACGGACGGATCAGGCAGTTCCAGGACCACCTGTATGGACTTCAGCTCCAGCCAGGTCAGGAGGACCTGATCCCTCTGCTGCGTCAGGCGGTGGAGGACTGGTCCCTGGCCGTAGTGCCCGAGGAGATCGGCACGGTGCTCACTGTGGACAGCGAGATTGCCGTGGTGGACGGCCTGGAGCACGCCCAGTACGGCGAGATTGTGGTGTTTACCTCGGGGGTAAAGGGTATGGTCCAGGACCTGCGCCGAGGGAAGGTGAGCTGCATCATCTTTGGGGAAACCGAGGAGATCAGCGCGGGCAGCGTTGTGCGGCGCACCAAAAAGACCGCCGGTATGCCGGTGGGCGAGCAGTTTTTAGGCCGGGTGGTGGACGCCCTGGGCGTCCCCATGGACGGAAAGGGGCGCATTGAGGCCGAGAGCTTCAACCCTGTGGAGTCCCCCGCCCCCGGAATCCTGGACCGTCAGCCGGTAAACACCCCGATGGAGACCGGCCTGCTTACCATCGACTCCATGTTTCCCATCGGCCGGGGACAGCGGGAGCTGATTATCGGCGACCGCCAGACCGGCAAGACTGCCATCGCCCTGGACACCATCCTGAACCAGAAGGGGAAGGATGTGGTGTGCGTCTATGTGTCCATTGGGCAAAAGACCAGTTCGGTGGCCCAGATGGTGGAGAATCTCAGCCGCCGGGGGGCCATGGGCTACACCTGTGTGGTCAGCGCCCCCGCGGGGGCGTCGGCGGCGATGCAGTATCTCGCCCCCTACGCCGGCTGCGCCCTGGGGGAGTATTTTATGCGCCGGGGACGGGATGTGCTCATTGTCTATGACGACCTGAGCAAGCACGCCATCGCCTACCGGGCCTTGAGCCTGCTGCTGGAGCGCTCCCCTGGCCGTGAGGCCTATCCCGGCGACGTGTTTTATCTCCACTCCCGTCTGCTGGAGCGGGCGGCCCACCTCAGCGACGAGCTGGGAGGCGGCAGCATGACCGCTCTGCCCATTGTAGAGACCCAGGCGGGGGATGTGTCCGCCTATATCCCTACCAACATCATCTCCATCACCGACGGGCAGATTTTCCTGGAGAGCGACTTGTTTTTCTCCGGCCAGCGGCCCGCCGTCAACGTGGGTCTGTCGGTGTCCCGTGTGGGCGGCGACGCCCAGACCAAGGCCATGAAGAAAGCTGCGGGCACCTTGCGTCTGGAGCTGGCCCAGTACCGGGAGATGGAGGTGTTTACCCAGTTCTCCAGCGACCTGGACGAGGCCACCAAGAGCCAGCTGGCCTACGGCCAGGGGCTGATGCGCCTGCTGCGCCAGCCCCAGTACGCGCCCCTGTCTCAGCACCAGCAGGTGGCGCTGCTGACGGCCGCCCTGAACCGTGTGATGCAGGATGTCCCGCTGGAGCAAATGGAGGCGTTCCGCACGGACCTGCTGGCCTATGTGGAGAAGGCGTCCCCGGACCTGTGCCGGCGGATCGACATGACCGGCCTGCTCACCCCGGAGGACCGGGAGGAGATACTGGACCTGTCCCGGAAATTCCTGACCGGCTTCCGGGAGGGCGGGAAGAGAGGCGCCTGACATGGCCGGAACAAAGGAGATCAAAACCCATATTGAGAGTGTCCGGGAGACCCGGAAGATCACCAACGCCATGTATCTCATCGCCTCCACCAAGCTGCGTAGGGCGCGGGCGGAGCTGGACAACACCCGCCCCTATTTCAATGCCTTGCAGCGGGAGATTAAGCGCATCTTCCGCAAGGTGAGCGACGTGGAGAGCCCCTACTTTTACCCGGTGGGGGACGACTCCCCCCTGAAGGGGACCTACGGCTGTCTGGTCATCACCGCCGACAAGGGGCTGGCGGGAGCCTACAACCAGAACGCCATTAAGCAGGCCATGAAGCTGCTGGAGGAGCATCCGGATACCAAGCTCTTCGTGGTGGGGGAGTATGGCCGGCGGTTTTTCGCCTCCCACAACATTCCCATCGAGCACAGCTTTCTCTATACCGCCCAGAACCCCACCATGGCCCGGGCCCGAGAGATCAGCGCCTTGCTGCTGGACCGCTTTGACCGGGGCGAGCTGAAAGAAATTTACGTCATCTATACCGACATGGCCAACAGCATGTCCTACGAGGCCCGGACCGCCCGGGTGATGCCCTTCCACCGCAGCTTTTTCCTCACCGCTCCGGGGGAGCGGGAGGTGCGGGAGCCTTTTGAGTTTCTCCCCAATGTGGCCGCGGTGCTGGACAGCATGATGCCCAGCTATGTGTCGGGCTTTATTTACAGCGCCCTCATCGACAGCTTCTGCTGTGAGCAGAGTGCGCGCATGACCGCCATGGACAGCGCCAACCAGAACGCGGAAAAACTGCTGGGGGAGCTGTCCCTGGAGTTCAACCGGGTCCGGCAGGCGGCCATCACTCAGGAGATTACCGAGGTCTCCGCCGGAGCGAAGGCCCAGCGCAAAAAGAAAGGAAGTTGAGGGATTTGGAACGGGGAATTATCGTACAGATATCCGGTCCGGTCATTGATGTGGAGGTCCAGGAGGGGCCCCTCCCCAAGCTGCGGGAGGAGCTGACTGTGGAGAAGGACGGGATTATCCGGGTGATGGAGGTGGCCCAGCATGTGGGCCGCGGCACCGTGCGCTGCATCATGCTCTCCCCCAGCGAGGGCCTGGCCCGGGGGCTGGCCGTGGACATCCCTGGCCACACCATCCGGGTTCCGGTGGGGCCGGCCACTCTGGGGCGGATGTTCAACGTGCTGGGCCAGCCCATCGACGGGGAGGGGCCTCTGCCCGAGGACACCCCGGTACAGAGCATCTACCGCAAGCCCCCCAGCTTCGAGGAGCAGAGTCCGGCGGTGGAGATTCTGGAGACGGGCATCAAGGTCATCGACCTGCTGGAGCCCTACCCCAGGGGGGGCAAGATCGGCCTGTTCGGCGGCGCCGGCGTGGGCAAGACGGTGCTGATTCAGGAGCTGATCCATAACGTGGCCATGGAGCACGGCGGCTACTCCATCTTTACCGGCGTGGGGGAGCGCTCCCGGGAGGGCAACGACCTGTGGCGGGAGATGCGGGAGAGCGGCGTGTCCGGCAAGACCGCTCTGGTATTTGGCCAGATGAATGAGTCCCCCGGCGTGCGTATGCGGGTGGCCCTGTCCGGACTGACCATGGCCGAGCACTTCCGGGACCGGGAGCATAAGGACGTGCTGCTGTTTATCGACAACATCTTCCGCTTTGTCCAGGCGGGCAGTGAGGTGTCCACCTTGCTGGGGCGGATGCCCTCCGCCGTGGGCTACCAGCCCACCCTTGCCAACGAGATGGGGGAGCTGCAGGAGCGGATCACCTCCACCAGAGACGGCTCGGTCACCTCGGTGCAGGCGGTGTACGTCCCGGCCGACGATCTCACCGACCCGGCAACAGCCACCACCTTTGCCCATCTGGACGCCACAACGGTGCTCAGCCGGCGCATCTCGGAGCAGGGCATCTACCCGGCGGTGGACCCGCTGGCCTCCTCCTCCCGGATTTTGGAGGCGGACGTGGTGGGCGAGAAGCACTACGGCATCGACCGGAAGGTCGAGGAGATTTTACAGAAGTTCCGGGAGCTCCAGGACATCATCGCCATTCTGGGCATGGACGAGCTGAGCGAGGAGGACCGCAGGACGGTGGCTCGGGCCCGGCGGCTCCAGCGCTTTCTGGCCCAGCCCACCCACGTGGCGGAGAAGTTTACCGGTCTGCCCGGGGTCTATGTGCCCTTGAAGGATACCCTGGAGAGCTTCGGAGCTATTATCGACGGGCAGCTGGACCAGTACCCGGAGGCGGCTTTCTACAACGTAGGCACCTGGCGGGACGTGGTGGAGAAGGCGAAAAAGATCGAGGCGGGTGAGGCTTGATGGAACCCTTTCAGGTGCATATTCTGGCTGCCGACCAGACCTTCTACGAGGGCCCCTGTCTCAGCCTGACCATCCCCGCCAGCGACGGGGAGCTGGGCATCCTGGCCCACCACAGCCCCATGATCGCTGCGGTGAAGCCGGGCACGCTGCGCTACCAGATACCCGGGGAGGAGCCCCGGCTGGCCGCCATCTCTCCGGGCATGGTGAAGGTGGAGAAAAACGACGTTCTGGTCCTGGTGGACTCCGCCGAACGGCCCGAGGACATCGACACGGTCCGGGCCCAGCGGGAGGCGGACGAGGCCAGGGAGGCCTTGCTGCAAAAGCGGAGCCGGCAGGAGCATCAGATTGCCCAGGCCACCCTGGCCCGGGCGCTGAACCGGCTGAGAGTAAAGAACATGGGGATCGGGAGATAAAATAATATGTCCCCGCCGGTCGGGCGGGGACATGTCAGAAAGGCGGAAGGCATGTATCAATACGGCGGGAGCGTGCTCTATCACTATACCGATTTCCAGGCGGTGGACGGTATCCTCCGTCAGGCCCAGCTCCGGGTGAACAACGTGCTGCGCATGAACGACTCAGGGGAGATGCGCCACTTTATGACCCGGCTGTGCAGCGCCATTCTGGACCGGCTGGAGCGGGAGGGCGACGTCCGCCACGCTGAGGCGGTGCGGGAGCTGTTCCGGGCGGAGATGAAAAAGGAGTACTCCGCCTACGCCGCCTGCTTCTCCTTCCACCGGGACGACGCCGCCCAGTGGGAGCGCTACGGAAACCGGGGCCGGGGCATCTGCATCGCCTTTCAGCGGGAGCATCTGGAAAAGATAGCCCAGGACCCTCTGTCCCTCCAGGCGGTTTTTTATCAGAACAACATGGCGGGCCACCCCATGGTGGAGGTGTTCTGCAAGCTGATTCGGGATGGGGAGGAACTGTCCGGGGACAACCCGGCGGTGAAAAAGGCCATGTGCGACGCCTGGGCCTGCTCCGTCTCCTTCAAGCACCCCTCCTTCCGCTCGGAGTATGAGATGCGTCTGGTAGTGGCCCCCTTTGAGAGGGAGGACCTCCATATCCGGCCATGCTACCATATCACCAAGGAGCGAATCAAGAAGTATTACCCTCTGGACCTGAGCGCCATGTGTGAGAAAATCGGGATTGGGATTGAGGACCTGGTGACCGAAATGATTATCGGGCCAGACTCCACCCAGTCCCTGGCCATGTTCCAGGACTACCTCCGAGACAACGGCCTGCAAAAGCTGGCGGAGCGGGTGTCCCTGTCCGACTGTCCCCTGCGGACTCTGCCCCGGTAGGTTTGATATCTGCTTCAAAGCCCGGCAAAAAGCCGGGCTTTTCTCATGCCCCTGGCTGGGAGGGGGAGAGCCGGGCCTGATCTCTGCGGACCAGGATACTCCAGAAGGTCACCACCCCCACCCAGCCCAGGCCGGTGGCCAGGGCCACGGCCGGCAGGCCCATGGCCGGGGCCAGGAGGAAGGACAGCGCCGCCCGCAAGGAAATGTGTCCGGTGGCTCCGATCACCGGAATGTTGACCAGGCCCCGGCCCCGAAAGTAGCCGGCCTGACCGCTGCCCAGGAAGTTGAACAGGTAGAAGCAGGCCACCAGGCGGAGGTAGCCCGCGGCGGGGGTCAGGCCGGCTGCCCCGGTTGCGGGCAGCACCAGCCTGAGACAGGGCTCCGCCCCCAGGATCATCACCAGCGACATAAAGACGCCAAAGCAGAACAGCAGCCGCTGGCCCCGGCGGAAGCCCTCCCGCACCCGGTCGTCCTTGCCGGCCCCGGTATTCTGGCCAGTAAAGACGGCTACCGCCGCCGCGCCGCTGTCCCCGAAGGAATTGGCAAAGCCCTCAATGCGGGTGGCGGCGGTGAAGGCCACGATGGCCTCCTCGCCCAAGGAGTTTACCGCCCCCTGGACCAGCAGCTTGCCAATGTACAGATTGCACATGTGGAGGGCGGTGACAAAGCTGAATCGGGCGGTGCGCTTGAGTAGGGGGAGGTCCATCACCATGTCCTCCCGGCGGAACATCAGCTCAGGGAATCGCAGACGGAGACAGGCGGCGCACAGGCAGGCTGCCAGGGCCTGGGCAAGTACGGTGGCCAGGGCGGCGCCGGCTGTCCCCATGGAGGGCACAAAGGCCAGGTCCAGGACCAGATTGGCCCCCATGGAGAGGGCCAGAAAGCCCAGGGCGGCCCGGGTGTTGCCCACCGCCCGCAGCACTCCGGAGGCCAGATGGTAGGCGAAGGCGGCGGGAAAGCCCAGAAAGATAATACGCAGGTAGTCTCTGGCGCAAACGGCCACATTGGCCGGGGTCCGGAGTAGGGCCAGCAAGGGAGACAGGACCAGCAGGCCCAGGACGGTCAAAACAACGCAGGCCCCGGCCCCGAAGAGGCCGGACAGGCAGAACTCCCGGCGGAAGGCGGGGCCGTCCCCGGCGCCGTAGAACTGGGACAGGAGGGTGCCCACTCCGTCGCAGCCTCCGCTGATAAGAAAGAGGAACAGGTTCATCACCGACCCGGCCACCCCCACGGCGGCGAAGGCGGTGTCCCCCACAAAGTTCCCCACGATCACAGCGTCTATGGTGTTGTACAGCTGCTGGAGAATATTCCCGGCCAGCATGGGAACGGACAGGGCGATCAACTGACGGCTGATGTTCCCCTGGGTGAGTTGATTCATGACGGCGCCCCCTTTAGGGTTTGCGGAACCGGCCCCGCTGGAAACAGTATAGCCCATTGGATTTCTCTTGTAAAATGCTGATTATTTCGCTATAATATAACATATATATTATATTAAGCCCCTGCTTGAAGGGTGGGGGCCATTGAACAGAGAGGAGGCGGACCTATGACCCAGCAGGAGATTGAGGTCTTTCTGACGGTGGCGCGGCTGGGAAGCGTCTCGGCCGCTGCCCAGGCGCTGTACATCACCCAGCCGGCGGTGAGCCGGCACCTGCGGGCCTTGGAGGAGGCCCTGGGCTGCACCCTGGTCAGCCGGGGCCGGGGAAAGCGGCAGGCGGAGCTCACCGACCGGGGCCGGGATTTTGTCCGGGTGGCGGAGAAGTGGCGGCTGCTGTGGCAGGAGGCCCGGGAGGTGGCCGGACAGGACCGGACGCAGACTCTCCGAGTGGCCTCGGTGGGCAGTCTGTCCACCTACCTGCTGCCCCAGGTGTTCCGGGAATTTCTGGCCCTTCCCGGCCGGACCCTTACCTTTCACCACTACCACTCACGGGAGGCCTACGACTACATCGCTCAGGGGCTGGCGGACGTCGCTCTGATCTCCGACCACATGTACCACCCCCAGGTGGAGACCGTCCCCGCTTTCCGCTCGGCCATGGTGCTGCTCACTGCCCCCGGACAGTCCTGGCCCGAGACCGTCCACCCCTCCCAACTGGATCCGGCCAAGGAGCTGCGCCTGCCCTGGAACCCGGAGTACGACCTGTGGCACTCCTTCTGGTTCAGCGCGGCGGCCGTCCCCCGGGCGGTGCTGGACCAGATGTCGCTGCTGGAGGAGTTCTTCTCCTGGCAAGGGAGCTGGCGGGACAGCTGGGCCATCGCTCCCTCCATTGTGGCCGTCCCCCTGTCCCGGAAGCTGGGGCTGACCCTCAGGAGGCTGGAGGAGGGGCCGGCCGATGAGATCATCTATTACCTGCTGGGTCCCAGGCGGAAGGAGGGGCTCACGGGGGACTTTCTGGACTGCCTGAACCGGGAGCTGAGGCGGCGTCCGGAGGCCCGGTCGCTGCTGGGAGGCGGTCTGAGGGGGGAGTAGGGGCGGCCGTTTGGCAAAAATGGGAAATAATTCCTTGCCTTTGGCATATATTTTTGCTGTACTGTATAAAGAGAGAGCCGTTGTCCCTTTGCTGTGATGTATGAAAGGAGAGAAGTTATGAGCAAGAAACTGAGCCTGCCCGCACAGATTCTGGTGGCCCTTGTGGCCGGCATCGCCGTTGGTCTGGTGTGCTACTTCACCGGAGCCAAGGACATCACCACCGCTTACCTGAAGCCCTTTGGAGATATCTTTGTCAACCTGCTGAAGTTCATCGTGGTCCCCGTGGTGCTGCTGTCCATGATCGACGGTATCATCTCTATGAACGACATGCGGAAGGTGGGTTCGGTGGGCATCAAGACGGTGGCCTACTTCATGGCCACCACCGCCATCGCCTGCGTGATCGGCCTGGTGTTTGCCAATATCTTCAAGGCAGCGGGTCTGTTCCCTGTTCTGGACCCCAACAGCGCCGAGTATGAGGCCAAGGAGTTCGGCGGCTTCATGTCCACGCTGGTTTCCATCTTCCCCACCAACATGTGGAAGTCCTTCACCGAGGCCAATATGCTCCAGGTGATTGTCATCTCCCTGTTCCTGGGCGGGTCCATTCTGGCCGCCGGGGAGAAAGCGCAGTTGTGTCGGGACTTTGTCGCCTCGGCCTACGCGGTGATCGAGAAGCTGATGGCTTTTGTCATCAGCTTGGCCCCCATCGGCGTGTTCACCTACATGGCTTGGGTGGTGGCCACCCAGGGCTCTGAGATTCTGGTGTCCCTGCTGCTGGTCATCGCCTGCGCCTATCTGGGCTATGTCGTCCACGCCATACTGGTGTATTCGGCGTCCGCCCAGGTCTTTGCCGGCATGAGTCCCGTCGCCTTCTTCAAGGGGGCCTTTGCCGCCATGATCTTCGCCTTTACCTCGGCCTCCTCCGCCGCCACCTTGCCTGTGGCCAAGGAGTGCGCCGGCGAGCTGGGCGCGGAGGACGACATCGCATCCTTCGTCCTGCCTCTGGGCTCCACCATCAACATGGACGGCACTGCCATCTACCAGTGCGTGGCTACTGTGTTCCTGGCCTCCTGCGCCAACATCAACCTGACCCTCAGCCAGATGGTCATTGTGGTGGTTACCGCAACCCTGGCCTCTATCGGCACCGCCGGCGTTTCCGGCGCGGGCATGATTATGCTGGCCATGGTGCTGGAGACCCTGGGTATCCCCGTAGCCTACATCGGCCTCATCGTGGCGGTGGACCGGATTTTCGACATGGGCCGTACCTGCCTGAACGTGACGGGCGACATCTCCTGCGCCATCTGCGTCACCAAGTGGGAGGGCAGCAAGACCGCCGCCAAGCGCTGAAGCTGACAAAAAAAGAGCCTGTGCCGCAAAGGCACAGGTCCCTTAAAGTATAATTTTTACGTATTTCCCCGCCCTCTGGGCGGGGAAATACGCTTTGAAGATTAGTATTACCGCCCGAGGAGGAATAGCTTGTCGTCGGTGGTGAAGTTGGCGAAGCTGTACAGCACGATCACCGTGTCGATGTCGTGTTCCTCTACATAGCTCTGGATACTGGTCAGATTGTAGCGCAGGTCAAACAGGTGAATTTCCGAGAAGCGCCGGGTGAGGAAGGGGGCCAGGGAGTCGGTGTAGGAGTCCCGGATGATGAGCGCCTTGGGGGCGTCGGTCTGCTCCGTCTCAATGACGCACAGAGGCTGATTTCCTCCCAGAAAGTAGGAGTACTTGTCCTTGCCTGCCAGCTTGCCGTCCACATACAGGCTGCCCTCCTGAGGGCTGCCGTTGAACCAGGAGGTCACCTTGACCCCATCGTCCGGGATATAGGTGTCGATCCGGTCGGGGGGCAGCCAGCGCACCCCGGAGGTGGAGAAGCTGGTGCCGTAAAACTGGTCGGTAACGGTAGTTTTCTGAAAATCCTCCAGCTTCAGCGGCTCCATGCCCAGAGCCTCAAAGATGGCGTTGGCCCCATAGAAGGCTCCCAGGCTGGTCCAGTGGTGGTCGGTGCGGTAGTAGATATCCTCCCCGCTGTGGGCGCTCAAAGCGCCGTACAGGTCGATGGTGGAGGCTCCGGTGGAGAAATACAGCTGGTCGATGACGGCCTTCTCGTCCGCCGTGGGCGCTCCCTTGGGCAGACGGTCCGCCCATATTTCAGCCGCCGAAGGGATAAGGCCGAAGTACACCGGCACGTCCACGTTGCCCACCAGGGCGTCCAGATAGCCCATATCCTTGTTCAGCTTGGCCGGGTCGGGGTCTTTCACCCGGTTGATGAGGGTGTCCTTCGTCCCAAAGTAGACCCCCTCGTTCTCCTTTTTCCCGGACAGCCGCTCGCTCCAGGCCTTGGCGGCCACCCAGAAGTCCCGGCCCAGGATGTGGTCGGAGACATAGTCCTCCGCGTCCTCCATGAACTTGCCGCTGCTCAGGGTCTCCAGTGAAAGCTTGGGGGGCTTTTGCAGATAGCGGTTCTCCAGCTCGGAAAAGTCCTTGTCGGGCAGCAGCAGGCTGATGACCCCCATGCCCCCGATGAAGGCGCAGAACAGAACGGTGAGAAAAATGTTGAATTTCTTAGACATATCCGCGCCTCCTCAGAAGTTGAAGTACAGGAAGGGATTGTAGGTGCCGGCCACCAGATAGGCGGTGCACACCACCAGTCCCGCCGCCACCAGAACGGCGCACACGATTTGCCGCGCCCTTGTCCCCAGACGGCGGTAGACTGCCGCTCCCAGGGGAGTGGCGGCCAGCGCCGCCGCGCACAGGGTAGGCAGATAGCTGGTCAGGTAGTAGCTGAAGGCGCTGTCTGCCAGGGGGACGCCTCCCAGGCCGAACATGACCTTGAGATAGCCAGTCAGGTGGCCCAGGTCCTCAATGGCGAAGATGGCCCAGCTCACCATGACAAAGAACATGGTGTACACATGGCCCACCAGGGCGGGGGCTTTCTCTAACTTGTCCAGCAGAAGGAATTTCTCCACCATCAGCAGGACGAAGAAGTACAGCCCCCAGAACAGGAAGGTCCAGTTGGCCCCGTGCCAGATGCCGGTGGCGGCCCAGACCACGAACAGATTGAACACCTGCCGGCCCTTGCCCCGGCGGTTGCCCCCCAGGGGGATATACACATACTCCCGGAACCAGGTGGACAGGGAGATGTGCCACCGCCGCCAGAACTCGGTGATGCTTTTGGAGATATAGGGGTAGTTGAAGTTGGGCAGGAACTCAAAGCCCAGCATCCGCCCCAGGCCCACGGCCATGTCGGAGTAGCCGGAGAAATCGAAATAAATCTGGAAGGTGAAGGCCAGCACCCCCAGCCAGGCCCCGGCCACCGTCAGCTCAGACAGGGCCATGGCCTTGTAGCTGTCCCACAGGGCCCCCACGTTGTTGGCAATGAGCAGCTTCTTTCCAAGGCCCACCATGAAGATCTGCACCCCGGAGGCAAATTTGTCCGCCGAGCAGGTCCGCTGGTTGATCTGATCCCCCAGGTCCTTGTACTTGATGATGGGTCCGGCGATGAGCTGGGGGAAGAGGGTGACAAAGGTGCCGAAGTTGAGGATATTCCGCTGGGCCCGGGCGTCTCCCCGGTAGACGTCGATGGTGTAGCTCATGGTCTGGAAGGTGTAGAAGGAGATACCGATGGGCAGATGGAAGGGGATAGGGTCCAGAAGGGGCAGACGGATATACTCGATGACGGGCATGAACTCCAGCCCGGCGGCGGCAAAGCTGCCGGCGATGAAATTCCAATATTTGAAGAAGCCCAGCAGAGCCAGATTGAAAATGATGGAGGAGGCCACCGCCATCCGCGCGCCCCTGTCGTTCCCCCTGGCTTTGCACCGCTCCACCAGCAGGCCGTGGGTAAAGTCGATGGCGGTGGACAGGAACATGATGACGACATAAATCTGCTCGCCCCAGTAGTAGAATACCAGGGAAGCGGCGAGCAGAACCACGTTGCGCCCCTTCCGGGGGACGATATAGTACAGAAACAGAGTGAGAACCAGGAAATAGAACTTGAAAATGGGGGTGGAAAAGACCATGGGGGACCTCCTCATACAAACGGCGGACGATCCTTCGTCCGCCGTTTGGCGTAATGTTTAGAACAGGGCGTTGAAGTCGTCGACAATGCTGTCGCAGTCCGGGTGGACAATCAGCATCACGCAGTCGCCGTTGACAGCGATGCGGGCGTTCTCCTCCCACATGGTCTGCTCCATGGGGTAGAGAGCGCCGCCGGGGCCGTTGCCGTCGCCCACCATGTAGTCGATGCGGGCCTGGAAGATGGCCTTCACCGTATCCACATTCTTGGGGTCGGACACCTGGACCAGGGCGAAGTCACCGTGGGGAGAGGGGCTCATGCCGCACAGGTAGATGACCTGCTGGGACAGGGAGAGGTCGGACAGGCCGGCGAAGAAATTGGTCAAGGTGACGTCGTCCGCCTCCGTCATAAAGGAGAACTGATACTTGCCGGTGATAGTGGAGTAGAAGGAGGACAGGTCCACCTGGGAGGAGGAGCTGTCAGAGGAACCGGAGCCGGAGCTGTCGCCGGAGGAACTGGAGCTGCCGGGGTTGGAGGCATCAGGCTTGGGATCAGGCTTGGGGTCGGGCTTCTGCTCAGGCTTGGTCTCCTCTTTCCAGTCGCAGGTGACGGCGCAGGTGGCCTTGGCGCCGTCGTACTCCACGGTGATGGTGGCCTTTCCGGGAGCGACCGCCTTGATCGTGCCGTCCTGGGACACCGTGGCGATCTTCTTGTCGCTGGAGGTAAAGGAGGCGATGCCATCGGTGTCGGGCTCGGTGGTGTAGCGCAGCTGGAACGTGGCCCCGGCCTTGGTCAGTTTAACCTCCGTCTTGTTCAGAGTGATGGTAACGGTGGGAAGGGGCTGGAGGTCTCCATTGCTGCCCGAGCCGCTGGGGTTGGAGCTATCCGGCTGGGAGCCGTCGGGCTGAGAGCCGTCGGGGGTGGAACCGTCGGGCTGGCTGGAGCTGCCGCCGGGGGCGATGGCGCTCACGTCGGAGCCGCTCCCAGGGGTGGAGGAGGCGCTGCCGCCGCCGTTCCCGCCGCCGCAGGCGGCCAGGGACAGAATCATGGCGCCGGCCAGCAGCGCCGCAAAGACACGTCTTTTCATAGTAAGTAAAACTCCTTTTCTGTTGGGGTATGAGAGACCCCTTTTGGGGGCTTACGTGGGGTTTGACGCAGGAAAACAGAAAAGGTTCCCGAAATCGAAAATTTTTTAAAAAACGGGCCCGAGCTGTCTGTCACTCGGGCCCGTTTGGTCTGTTGGGACGCCGCTGCCCTGTCCTCAAAGGGCACGGGATCAGCTTTGAGACTGGTATTCAAAAAATACAACGCTTCCGTTCACCGCGGCCAGACCATCGGCGGTCTGCCCCAGAGAGATGGTGATGTTGTTCAGCATACAGCGGTACAGGCTCCCGTGGAGCCGCTGTAGGACCGCCTTGGCGGCGTTGTAGCTGTCGCTGGTGAAGCTGACGGATATCTCCCGGCGCACGATGCTCTGGGAGGCGTCCACCGTGCCGAAGGACAGGCTGTAATCCCTGGTGTCCGCGAGAATCGTGTGCAGCTCCAGCATGACCGACTGCAGGTTGTCGTAGGCGGCCAGGCCACGGGGGGACTCCTCCCGGGCAAACAGCTCCTCCAGCTCCCGCTCCATCTGGCGCTTCTCGGTCAGACGGAGCTGCGCCGCCTCGATCTGGAGTTGACACAGCTCTGTCTCATCCCGGGCGGCGTCCCGCTGGGCGGTCACCGGGAGGTAAAACAGCATGACATAGCCGCTGACCGCCGCGACTGCGGCCAGCACCCCCAGCAAAATCCACTCCCGGGCGGTTAGACTGCGTTTCATGGGGCGGTCTCCTCCTTCTGCAGCTGAATCAGGATGCTGGACTGGACCAGCGCCCCGGTATCCTGGGTTGTGGCGGCCGTATTCACCCAGGTGGCCGCCACCAGCGGCGACTCCTCCAGCCGGCTGACGATCCCGGCGGTCTGAGCCAGGGTCACGCCGGAAAACTGAACCTGCACCTGGCTGCCGTTGATGGAAATGGCGTTCAGCTCCGCCTCTCCCACCGCGCCGTCCAGCAGGTCCAGAACCTCCATGCGGTCAATGAGCTCCCGCTCCTCCTCGGTAGCGGAATACCGGCTGTAGCGCTCCTGGACCTGGCTGTAGCCCGCCAGCTCCGCCATCATGCCGTCCAGCCGGGCCTGGGACGACTCCAGGGCCTGCTGGGCCTGCCGGGCCTCCGTCCACAGGTCGTACACCAGCACCTTGGACAGCCCCAGCAGGCAGGTCAGCGCAAACAGCACATAGAGAGCGATGGTCGCCGGTTTGGTGGTTCTGTCCGGCTTGTAGAACAGGTTCATCGTCCGCTTGGTGGGGAAGGTCTCCTTTTTTTTGCTCATTTTTGTCCCCCCATCCCGGCGCCCGCCGCAAAGATGCCCTCCGCGGCCCGCTCTCCGTCTCCGGGAAGCAGCTCTTCCGGGGAGCGCAGGTCCAGGCCCACGATGTCCGCGATGGCCTTCCGCAGAGGCGGCATTGCCGCGCCGCCCCCCACCAGAAAGATGTCCTCCAGGCTGCTGGAGCGGTAAGTAAACTGATAGAAGTTGATTACCTTCAAAATTTCCACCGCGATGCGCTCGCACAGGTCGGTCACCCGGGGGCTGGAGTGGACGCCGTGGTAGTCGCCGGCCTTGTAGGTGCCGGCCAGGAAGGCGTCCACCCCAAGCTCGTCGGCGATGGCCAGGTCCAGACTGCGGCCCCCCAGGGCAATCTGACGGGTGGCCTGGACCCGGTCCCGCCACACCACCGTGATGCGGGTAAACTGGTGTCCCAGGTCCACAAAGCAGAACTCCTCCCGTCCCTCCCGGGCCTGGACCAGCTGGATCAGGGCCATCTCCTGGGGCAGGACCGTTTTCAGGCGGATGCCCGCCTGAGAGAACATCTTATAGTATCCGGCCAGGGTGTTTTTGGCGGCCACGGCGGCCATCATGGGCACGCCGTTCTCACGCTCCTCCCCCTCGGCAGGCCGGCAGAGGGCGTAGTCGCAGAAATACTGGTCCGCCACACCCTGGATAAAGTCGGAAAACTCATAGGGCAGGTTCATCATAAGCTGCTCGGCGGTCATGTTCGGCATGGTGACCAGCCGGCAGATCACCTGACTGGGCGGCAGCACCAGCGCCGCCGAGACCCTGGGCAGGGACAGCTCCTTTTTGGTCTGCTTCAAAAACTGGGTGAACATGTGGGGAAGGGCGATGGTCCCGCGCTCGTCCACCAGGTTTTCCGGCAGGCGGACCTTCTCCAGACGGACCAGGCTGTTGTCCCGGAGCAGGGCGACCTTCATGCTGCTGCTGCCCAGGTCGAACCCGAGCCTTGTTTTTGCCATAATCTCTCCCCCTCTGTCTTAAAACAGGCCAAAATACCACTGAATCAGCGGATCCCCCCAGCAGACCGCATACAGCGCGCCCGCCGCCAGAAAAGGCCCGAAGGCCACCGCCGTACCCCGCCGGCTGCCCGCCAGGGCCGCCCAGGCCAGTCCGGCCAGACAGCCGGCCAGCAGCGCCAGCAGAAGCTGGGCCCAGGTCAGGTACAGGGCCAGCGCGAAGAGCAGCTTGATGTCCCCGCCGCCCATGACCTCCCGGCCCGCGATTTTCTCCGCCAACAGGACCAGCGCCAGCAGCCCCGCCGGGACGGCGCACGCGGCCAGCGCGGACAGCGCCACCGCTTTGAGGTCCTCTCTGAGCAAAAGCAGCCAGACTGCCCGGTTGACCGTCAGCACCGCCAGCAGCCGGCCGGGCAGGACGCGCCGGTGGGCGTCGGCCAGGGACAGCGCCAGCAGCACGGCGGCGAACATCAGCCACTGGCCCAGCGCAAGGCTCCATCCGAAGCGGTGGCCCACACACAGGAGGGCCGCCGCACCGCCCAGCTCCGCCCACAGGCAGTCGGGCGGGATGCGTTCCCCGCAGTAGACGCTCTTCCCCCGGCGCAGCAGAAAGCTGAATACCGGGACCAGGTCTCCGGCCCCCAGCGTATGGCCGCAGGCGGCGCACCGCGACCGCCCGGCGAACATCCGCTCTCCGGACGCCCAGCGGGACGCGGCGCAGTCCAGAAAGCTGCCCAGCACCGCGCCGAATACCGCCAGCCAGAAGCAGAGATACGCCGTTATAATCTGTTCTTCCATAAGCTCTCCTTGTACCGGCGCCCTCAGACGCCCTCCAAAGAGCGGGCCCCTTCCCGCCCTCTGGAGGACGCCCGCTTTCGCGGGCGTTGCCTTGTGTTTCCACCGTTCACCAACCCGGTTGCGGTAGGAAACTGTGTGTATTAGCTAAATGCGGTAACAGTTGTGTGTCCATTTCCATCAATGGACCAGTTAGTTTCAACCTTGATTTGATCCATTAAATTTATTTGTGTGCCATCATAGGAAATTTTCACCTTAAGAGTCTGTGCATTAGCGGGAGCGCTTGCACACTGGACCTTTGCACCGTCAGGGTCTGTGCCTGTAGCAGTACCCTCACGAAGTTCCGCCTGATGGTCTCCATCATTGTCTACAATATAGTCATAGTATTTTCCCGCTGCAAAATCTGAAGGTTTGGCAGCAACAATGACTTCCGCATTGGCCATAGAAATCGCACTCCGGATATTAGCTGCATCAACACCGTGGCGGGCCTTCTCCAAAGCGTTGTTAAACAGAGGGATAGAGACCGCCATCAGAATGGCAATAATTGCGACAACAATGAGCATTTCCACCATGGTGAAGCCGCCGTTTTTGCTGAGCTTGGCGTTCAGCTTTTCTTTCAGTTTTTTCATGTTTGACATCCTTTCTATTGAAAATATCTATACCAGGGAAATCCTTCGGCTTTCCTCCTTTCCTTCTTAAAAAATCCAGATCAATATATTCAGAGCCCCGGCCGAAAGGCTCGGAATACCAGGTAAAACAGGGAATCCGTGTTCCTTCCGGGAACACGACTGAGGCCATGGCCTCAGTCAGAAGCCGTATTCAGATTGCGGAATACATACTGAACATGGGCAGATAGACCGCCATCAGGATAAAGACGACAAAGACAGCCAGCACGATGATAATAGTGGGCTCCAGCAAGGACAGGGCGCGCTTGGTGCGCACGTCCACCTCGTTGTCGTAGTACTCGGCCAGCACCCTGAGGGTGGACTCCATGGAGCCGGTGGCCTCGCCCACCGCGGTCATCTGCACCAGCATGGCGGGCAGCTCCCTGGCGTAGCCCATGCACTCTCCCAGGCTGCGCCCGCCCTCCACGCCGGGCAGGGTGGCCGCGATATCCCAGGCCATGCACAGGTTGGTCATGGTCCGGCCGGAGACCTCAATGGCCTGGAGAATGGGCATTCCCGCCGTCAGCAGCGTGGACATGGTGTGGGCGAACTGGCTGGCCCCCGACATCCGGACAATCGCGCCGATGATGGGGATTTTCAGCTGCGCCCGGGCCAGGACAATCCCGCCCCTGTCCGTCATCCGGAAGGCCTGCAGGGCCAGCAGCGCCAGAGCGATCACGCCCAGCAGCACCAGAGAGTAGCGCTGGAAGAAGTGGGACAGGGCGATCAGCGCCACCGTGGTCCAGGGCAGGTCGATGTCCATGCTCTCGAACATGTTGGTAAAGGTGGGCACGGCGAAGGTCATGATGATTCCGATTACGCCGGCCGCCACCACAATTACGAAGGCGGGATAGGTCAGCGCGCTGACCACGCTCTCCCGGGTCTTGTTCATCCGCTCAAAGTAGTCCGCCAGACGCCGGAAAGCGGACAGCAGATCGCCCGACTCCTCACCCGCCCGGACCGTCTCCCGAAAGGTGGCGGGCAGGGTTTTCTCTCCCCGCTGGGTAAAGCTGTAGCTCAGGCTCCAGCCGTTGGACACGTCCTCCGACACCTGCCGCAGCAGCCTGCTCAGCGTCCTGTCCGGACACTGCTCCGCCACCAGGTCCACCGTCTGCACCAGGGGCATCCCGGCCTTCAGGATGATGGCGAACTGCTGGCAGGTCAGGGCCAGACTCTTGGCGCTGATCTTCTGGAACCGGGCCAGCGGGTCCCTCACCGCCGTTCTGGGGACCTCCTTCAGGGAGAGGACCACCTCGCAGCTCTGGCGAATCTGGGCCACCGCGTCGCTCCGGCTCACCGCCTCCACCACGCCGTTCACCCGTTCCCCGCTGGAGTAGGCGGCCTCGTATTTGTATGTGGGCATGGGCGGACCTCCTTACTGCGGCGGCCGCTTGAAGCCCGGCGCGGCGGGCCGTCCGGGGGCGGCCGGGAATCTGTCCGCCTGGGACTGGTCCCGCAGGGCGGAGGCGTAGGTCTCCCGGCTGATGGTCCCGGCGCCAACCAGATTCTGCAGGCAGCGGTCCATGAGGATGTTGCCGATGGCCCCGGTGGTCTGGATGGCGTTGGCGATCTGGGGGGTCTTACCCTCCCGGATCAGGTTGCGGATGGCGCCGTCCACCTTCATTACCTCGCAGGCCAGCACCCGCCCGCCGCCCACCTTGGGCAGAAGCTGCTGGCTGAGCACCGCCTTCAGGGACATGGACAGCTGCAGGCGAATCTGCTGCTGCCGGGCCGCCGGGAACACGTCTACAATGCGGTCGATGGAGTCGGCGGCGGAGTTGGTGTGGACGGTGCCGAACACCAGATGGCCCGTCTCGGCGGCGGTGAGGGCCGTCTCAATGGTCTCCAGGTCCCGCATCTCGCCCACCAGAATGACGTCCGGGTCCTCACGGAGGGCCGCCCGCAGCCCGGCGGCAAAGGACTGGGTGTCCTTGCCCACCTCCCGCTGGTTGATGACGCATTTGTCTGGGGTGTAGACGTACTCGATAGGGTCCTCCAGGGTGAGGATGTGTTTGCGCTCCCGGCGGTTGATCTGGTTGAGAATGGCGGCCAGGGTGGTGGACTTGCCGGAGCCGGTCTCGCCGGTGATGAGGACCAGCCCCTGGCTGTAGGCCGGGAACTCCGCCGCCGTTGCGGGCAGACCAAGCTCAGACAGCTCGGGGATGTGTTCGTTGAGCAGCCGGATGGCGGCGGACCAGGCCCCCTGCTGGCGGAACAGGTTCAGCCTGCACCGCACCCCGGCGATGGTAAGAGCCAGGTCGGCCTCTCCCACCACCCGCAGGTTGCCAAACTCCCCGCCGGCCAGCTCCCGCACGATGTTCTCGCACTGCGGGGCGGTAAGCGGCTCGCTGTCCATCTCCCGGATGGCCCCGTCCACCCGGTACCGGGGCGTCAGCCCCCGGACCAGATGGATGTCCGATGCCCCGCCGGCCTGGGCCTGGGCGACATATTCTTCTATAAGTTTCACTCCATATTCCTCCTATCCGTCACCCAGCACCCGGTGAATCTCCTCCGGGGAGGTCACACCCTCCAAAACCAACCGGCGGCAGTCCGCAATGATGGGCTGAAAATCCGAATTCTGTATGGCGGCCTCCAGTCCGCTGAGGGAATGGGCGTAGATGGCCCGCCGGATGGCCGGGGTCACCGGCAGGATTTCAAACACGCCGGTCCGGCCCCGGTAGCCGGTATTGAAGCACTCGCCGCAGCCCGTTCCCCGGTAGAACAGGTAGTCCCCCGGCTCCAGGCCCAGAGCGGACTGCTCCTCCGGCGGCGGGACATAGGGCCGGCGGCAGTGGGGGCACACCTTCCGCACCAGCCGCTGGGAGATGATCCCCTTCACAGCCCCGGCAATGAGGTAGGGCTCCACGCCGATGTCCATCAGCCGGTCCACCGAGGAGGCGGCGTTGTTGGTATGTACCGTGGACAGCACCAGATGGCCCGTCATTGCCGCCCGCATGGCGATTTCTGCCGTCTCACCGTCTCGGATTTCGCCCACGGCAATGATATCCGGGTCTTGGCGCAGCACGGAGCGCAGAACATGGGCGAAGGTCAGCCCCGTCTTGTCGTTGATCTGCACCTGGCACACGCCGTCGATGTGGTACTCCACCGGATCCTCCAGAGAGACCAGGTTGACCTCCTCGCTTTTCAGCCGGTCGATTATGGCGTACAGGGTGGAGGTCTTGCCCGAGCCGGTGGGGCCCACCATCAGGATGACCCCCTCCCGTGCGCTGTCCACCAGACTGAGAAACCGCTCCCGGTTTTCCCCCTCCAGGCCAATGCCCTCCAGGGTGGCCAGCTCCGGAGTTTTTCGCAGCAGGCGGACCACCACCTTCTCCCCGTGAATGGTAGGCAAGGTGGAGATACGCAGGTCCAGCGTCTCCTGCCGGACGGTGACCACCGCCCGCCCGTCCTGGGGTATGTTTTTCTGG
>ERZ779622.407-NODE-407-length-25966-cov-38.263749_pt1 | contig 25966 bp, 21 predicted proteins | sample MGYA00514188_ERZ779622 | MGnify/ENA primary metagenome ERZ779622 (study PRJEB29562, sample SAMEA4376702) | mouse gut metagenome | isolation source: Cecum | study: EMG produced TPA metagenomics assembly of the A DSS colitis mouse model was used to assess the... | reverse complement strand
CGTCTTCGTAGTCGTCGTCTTCGTAGTCGTCGTCTTCGTAGTCGTCGTCTTCGTAATCGTCGTCTTCGCCGTCCTCATCCTCGTAGTCATCGTCTTCGTAATCCCCGTCCTCATCATCCTCTTCATATCGGACAGGGCGCGCCTTTACATCTGCACTTTTCCCTGTTTTCGGGGAATGAGCACGCTGATATGCCTCAATCATATCGTCATCCAGACTCAAAAATTCCAGCGTGTCCTCTGTCACACTGTCAAAGTCCTCATCATCGAACCGGTCATCCTCAAGCAGCTCCTCGAACCGAACCTGTCTGCGGTGATGTTCCGTATTTTGTCTCCTGCTTTTCTTATTTTGCATGATAACTCCTACCTCTATTTTGTGTTAATCCGGTGCGCAAGCTTATGTAAACCTTAAATCGGAATAATTCTTTGAAAGTATAGCATAAAAACAGCGCAATATCAAGATTTTTGTCATGCGCAAAGGGGCGTCAGATTATGTAAATTGGCAACTCCTGCCATATTTACGCTATTTACGCGATAATTGCGCGATATTTTACACCCATTTTACGGCATTTATCGCTAATATACGCTTGACTTTGACCGCTTCAACTGACACAATATAAGGGCAACAGACAAACAGTTACCTTACAGGGATTATGGGAAAAGGGGAATTTTTCATGATGTACATGCACTACTGTAAGCGTTGCCAGCGGGTTCATATGCTGAACGGCCACAAACAGTTCTGTCCGAGATGTCAGGGAAAGATAACCGAGCTGAAACTCAGTTATCTTGACTACGCATCTATGGATGCATCGCAGAGGGTTTCTTTTACGGTCTGCTGTGCCGACGACGAGCAGCTTAGGAAACTGAGCACTACATATCGTATGTATAAGTACAGCAAATGGTACAAGGAATTGCAGCGACAGCTTGCGCAGCCTGTGATTCACTCATATGTCTCACCAGAACATGCACCGCTGGAAAACGCCGTATCTATTCTATGATACACCGAACAGGGAAAAGGAGCGTTGTAGGAAATCTTCGGATTCCATACAGCGCTCTTTTTCTGCCGTTTGTCTGCCGTGGAGTTATTAAGATTTTATGAGGACGCTTTTTTCAGTAGATTTTTGAAAAAAATAATAGTAGAATAAATACGGTTGACAACAAAACAGCGCCGGCTCCGATACCATGCAGCAGGCACACGGCTCGATGTAAAGAGTAACCAAAAATATGCTGCGGCGGCGCATAAGAATATTTGGAAAGGACATGAATAGAACTATGGGAGAAAATCAGGAGAAGCAAAAAAATACATTGCAGGCGGAAAGCATGACAAGCGTGTCGGAAAGGGAGATCGGACATAAAAAGGGCGGCAGTTTCCATTTCAGCATCCACCTCGTTCTGCTTTCCGCCATTGTGCTAGTCATCGGATTCTCAGCTTTCCGTCTCTATAAATGGAATAAAGGAACGCCTTCCGACTATGACCCGAACTACCAGACCACGGATTTCGATATTGAGACGCTGGACAACCTGATTCCCCTTGCTCCTGATAAGCGCGAGGGCTACGTGGACGACGGCGTGACCACCATCCTCTGTCTGGGCAACGATCCCTTCTCTCTGGAACGCGGTGAAAACGGCCTCGCTGAACAGATTGCAAAAAAGACAGGAGCTACCGTCTATAACGGCTCTTTCACGGGAACCACCATGGCGGCGCAGTTTGCCTCCTACAACGACGGCTACATTCTGGACGCCTTCTCATTCTCCTATGTGGCAAAGAGTATCGCAAGCGGGGATTTCGACCTGATGAAGACAGCGGCTACCTACAGCTACGACGAAAGCTTTGCCAAGACGGCGCAGATGCTCTCCGAACTTGACATGAATACCGTGGATATGATCTGCGTCATGTACGACGGCAGCGACTATGTCAATAAACGTCCCTGCGACGATCCCAACGCGCCCTATGCGGAAATCACCTACACAGGTGCGCTGCGCGCAGGTGTAAAGGCAATTCAGGAAGCCTATCCCCATATCCGCATCGTGGTAATGTCCCACACATTCTGCCACAGTATCGGCGAGGACGGCAATTTTCAGAACGGCGACCGGGCAGACCTGGGACACGGCACATTAAGCCATTACTTGCAGAAAGAGCGGGACGCCACGATGGACGTCAGCGTTTCCTTTATTGACAACTTTTACGGCTCCATCAACGAAGACAATTATCTGGATTATATGACAGATTATATCCACTTTAACGACGCCGGACGGGAAGTGCTGGCGCAGAGGTTTGCAGACTGCCTGTTCCCCAGCTCGAAAAGCGATTCTAAAGACGTCGCGCCATAGGGCGCGACGTCAGGAATCACTATGTTTCCCTGTCAATACTCCTCTGAAAACAGCTCCTCGAAGTCAAACCTCGCTATCATATCCCTTGTCTCCCCGAGCGCCTGCTCCATCTCCTCCGCGCTTTTCACCTCGCATGTGCCATTCGCAAAACACTCCGTCATAAAGCGGTTGAATCTCGCGTGATAATGGGTATAATCTGCGTAATTGTTCAGATCCGTCACAATTTCCTCCCGATTCGGGAAATAAAACACACGCACATTGTCGTAGGCGAGAAGCGTATCCGCGATATACGCATACTCCCGCATGGTGGCTTGCATATGGTTTTCCTGCTTCACATCATTCCAGTAAAGAATGCTGTAAGGCGGAAAAAAGATATAGAAGGTGGTCTCCGGGTTCTGCTCGATATACGGACAGAGGTTGACCTGCAGATTTTTGTCCGTACTTTCTATAAAAGCGTCGGGCGGCGTCTCCTCCTCCACTTTTTCAGGCGGCGCATAATTGTGCATCACCCACTGGATATTGTAGTATTCGTCCGTCCACCAGCTCTGGTACACAGTGGCAAGATCCGTCTTGTCCGGGTCAGCCAACGGACGGAGCACATAATTCAAAAGCACATCCTTGTTCAGGACATACTGAATGTCATTGAAATAGTTATCATCGTACAGATAAGACGGAATCGGATATTTTGTCTCATCTACGCCACCGGTATAGGTGGTCACATCAACCCCGAGAAAAACCGACTTCACCTCATGCCCGCTGTCAAAGATAATGTCCATAATGTTAGCCTGATCTTTCGGATAAGCGCCGCTGTAGTTGAGTTTGACTGTCCGAAGATCAAGCAGCTCCTCAAACCAGTGCGTGTTGAAATTCACCGTCATGGATGAACCGAGAATCACGCTGTCGTAATCCATGTGTTTCGCCATTCCCGGATTCTGAGTAAGCTGATTGTCCACCAGATAGGGGAAGCCCTCAAGCGGCGCATGGTACTGGAAAAAAGGGTCCACCCAGATTACCAGCGCCGCCGCCAGTATAAGCAGTATTAAGGTAAAGGATACTATGGAAAGAATCCATTTTTTAAACCGCTTCATCCCGTTCCTCCTCAAAAGTTAAAATACAAAAACGTGCTGACCCCGGAAAAGCTTAAGATACACCACACCGCCAGCACCACCAGCACCGCCGCCGAAACCGGACCGTATTTCAGACGCGCCACCCGCTCCTGCGCGTTTTTTCCCGCCATGGATAAATACAGCCCTGCCGCCAGAATCAGGAACATCAGAATATAACGGCTGAAAGACAGATTGTCCAGATGCAGCACCTTGATCACATACCAGAACTCATCCGGCTGCAGACATTCCGCCAGATCCATGGAAATCTTTTTCGCCTCTCCCACACACGCTGCCCTAAGAAGCATATTTGCCTGCCCGATATTTTCCGCCCGGAAATAGACCCATGCAATGCTGACATAGAGGAATGTCGCCGTTTGTGACACTATTGTCACCACTTTGCCTCCGATCCTGCGGCAGAATCCTGCTGTCCCTCTCTCCGTTTGTGTCACTTTCTCCGCTGCTATTCCGATATCTGCCGTGCTTTCCCCGCTGTTGCGCATATTTATGACACTCTCGTCATTTCCGCGCCGTACACGCTCCTGCCAAAATCGGGTGAACACATACAGCGCTCCATGCAGCATTCCCCATACGATAAAATGAACTCCTGCCCCATGCCAGAGACCGCTCAAGAAGAAGACAATCAGCAGATTGAAGTACATCCGCCCCCGACCTTTGCGGTTGCCGCCCAGCGGGATGTAGACATATTTTGTGAAAAAACGGTTCAGCGTGATGTGCCACCGTTTCCAAAAATCCACAATATTAACCGCCTTGTATGGCGAATTAAAGTTGACGGGTATCTCCACTCCCAGCATCCTGCCGATTCCTACAGCCATATCGCAGTAACCGCTGAAATCAAAATAGAGCTGCAGGGCATAGAACAGAATCACCAGGCACGCGTCCGCCCGACCCAGAGCCGCCAGATTTTCATAGCCGTAATCTACACCTGCGCCAAATGTGTCCGCCAGAAGCACCTTCTTGGCAAGACCCAGCACAAAAAGCGCCACCCCTCCCGCAATCTGCTCCCAATCCGCCCTTTTTTTGCCAAGCGACCGAAACTGCGGCAGCATCTCACCGTGATTTACGATGGGGCCCGCAATGAGCTGCGGGAAAAAGGATACGAACAGCGCGTACTCCGACAGAGAACAGTCAGCCACCTCGCCCCGGTAGGTATCCACAATAAAGGAAATCTGCTGAAAGGTAAAAAAACTGATCCCCAGAGGAAGAAGAATGCCCCGCAGTACAAAATCCGTTCCGAACACAGCATTCACGGAGTCAAAAAAGAAGTCAAAATATTTGAAATAAAACAGTACGCCCAGATTCAGCGCCACCGCCAGAATCGTAACCGCCCTTTTTCTTCCATCGCACCGCAGGCGAAGACTTTCCCCGGAAAGCAGTCTGTGAAACAGGTAGTTTCCTGCAATACTGCAAATCATAATGAGCAGGTAGGATAAATTGAAATAACCGTAAAACCAAAGGGACATTACCGTCAGAAACACTCTTGCCTTCTCAGGTTTCCCGCTTTTTAAAAGACCGTAATATCCTATCAGACATATGGGAAAAAAGACAAACACAAAAATATATGAATTAAATAGCATCCGTTATTCTCCTGTCGCGCAGACCCGCCATGCCTGGACGTCTACGAATCCTGCAATGTCATGTCTTTATAAACCACATACTCCCCCACCTGACCGTAAACCGAATAGCCGTAATCCGTCAGCGGTTCCCGAACCTCCCTGTCTTCCTTCAGGATTACATAGGCGCAGGGGTACGTTCTTGCCAGATCCGCGAAGGCGGGCGTGTCAATCACCTCCGCCTCCTCCATCGCCTCATACATGGCATTGTAATAATCCCAGCGGGCGATCAGCATTTCCCGTCCGTAGGGCAGTTCAATATCCGTACTGTACTGCCTCACATAATAGATCAGATCCGCGGGCACAAGCACTGTGATACGCCCCGTCTCCGGCTCTATCATATCCACAATATCGATCGCCTCCTGCGGCAGGTGGTAAGCGTTCTGCGCCCGGGAAATATGCTCGCTGTCATACACATAGTCGCCACATGCGACAACCGCCAGACAGGCGGCCGCCAGCCCGATCCGCCTGTGCCTTCCCATCAGCCGGATCAGCCCGTAGGCGCTGACAATACTCATCTGCAGAAGCCACAAAAGCCGGTAGTAAGTCTCGGAATCCTCCATAAGCCGCACAAACACTTTTCGGAATAAGGGACAGAAAAACAAAAACAGAATCAGCGTAGGCGCATAGACAAACACCACACGTCTGCGCCTGTCCTTCTCCGTAAGCCACAGATAGAGGAGTGCCAGGAGATAAATCCCCGCCAGGAAATGGTTTTCGTGGTAACCCATATAGTTTTTAAATATAACGACGCTCTCTAAAAAAATGCCCCACATATTTTTTCCTCTTCTCCGCGGCGTCCAGCGCACGCCCATTCAAAAAGCCGCATCCTTGATGCTGAGCTGTTAAAGCAGATAACTATACGCCATAAAGACATAAATCCCCATGTATACCACATTCGGTATACACGCGGCTCCGACCTTGAAAAGAATCTTCCAGTCCCGTTCTGCCAACGCCAGGCAGAACGTCGTCACGGCAGTCAGAATACAGACGAGGAACACCGCAATGGAACTGCATACGCCTGCCGTCATGTTGACACAGACAAGCAGCATCCAGATGCCGACGTCCGTCCGCCCGTTTCTGACACCTTTGTCATATATTAGCAGAAATACCCAGATCAGCGCCGGAATCACAAGGCTGCCCGCCACCGCCTTGCCCTGCCACGTGCGGGTCAGGAAAAAGGTCTCGTTGGTATAAATGGACACATTCCCAAAAATCTGGAACACTGCCATGATAATCATAAATATAGGCAGATTCTCGCGGCACAACACCTCTTTTTCCTTCTGCCGCACACTTCCTCCGAGAGCTTTGCCTGCCAGCGCTGATATTCCTGCACCGTCCGGCTGCCCGCCTGTCTGCGCCCCTCCATCCGCACCGCCCTGCCGGGTCTTCGAAAAAAGGTTCCGCCCAATCTCGCAGTACAAAAGATACGTCAGTGGAATCAGCACAAGAGGCATCACCACATGGGAGACAATGGTCGCATGCACCCCCGCGCGCACCGAAACAAACGCCACCCACATAGGAAAAACCGCCATCACGTGACGCACATCCAACCCTGTGGATCCGCCCGTAAGCGGCAAAATGCGGTACATCACGCCCGCCTCCTGCGCGATCAGGGACTCCACCACATAGTAGGCGTCGTCGCCGTCGAAGGATGTGAACGCCACCGCCCTGTAAAGCTGGAAGCCGAGCAGGATAAAGAAAAGCAGCCACTCGACGCCTGTGCCCATAAGCAGGGCTTTCGCCATAGCTTTTATGCGTGCCCCTACTCCATTTCCATTTCTGACAGACGTGTCATTCTCATCATCCGCACTGTCCTTCCGCCACAAACTGCCCGTTCGGCGGTTACCCATGACAAGTCCCGGATTTCCCGCCTTCATGTTCCGATACAGGAGCACAGTCCCCGCCACCGCACAGGCAAGCGTAAGCACAGTGAACACACCGGAAGCCACCTTAAAGTTATTGTACTCCACCCAGAGAACCGCCGGCACCGCCGAAATCTCAAAGAGCGCCCACATGCCGAAATACCCGGATAGCAGGACAAAGCCCGGGCTTCTTTTTTCCGCCGATATGAAATTTGCAGGGATCAGCCCGATACAGAAGGGGGTGACCAAAAGCCAGAAAATACAACCGATAACTGCTGCCATAAGCGCGCCTCTCTACTCTCTATAAATATAATAAATGTTTTCCTTTCCCTATTCTCAAATCATTCCCGGCAGTCCGCCTATTTGTTTACCTTCAGCTCCTCGTCAAACCTTTCCACATCCACAACAGAACCTGTCTGGTTATCAATCAAAACCACCTGTACTGTCAATTCCCTGCCATCCCTATCCTGTTCCATCAGAAAACTTTCCTCAGAATCTCCTAAATATAACGCCTTTTCTCCGCTATCCGTCCTCGTATACGTCACCTTGCCAAAAGACGTCTCCACCTCTCCGCCTTCCTCTCCGTAAAAATCCGTAATCTCTCCTTTTCCGTTATCCAGCACCAGCAGATAATCCGCTTTCTCCTCCATAATTTTCTCAAAAGAGGGAAACGAGTATCCCGGCGCCAGATTACGAATCTGACCGACATACTGCTCATAGTCCCACAACTTTGACTTACCGTCAACAAAAAGGCATAAGCTAAAGTTCTTATCTGCCATCATAACCAGATAATTCTGTAGAGACTCCTGCGCTTGCATCCTGTCAATTTTATACCTCTGGTAAGCATCATAGTCTTCATCCCAGTTGACCAGGCCGTCCTGCCTATGATCAACCACGCCGCAGTTCTCCGTCAAGTATTTTCCCAAAAATGAGGTGATTTTATGTCCGCCGGACACATTCAAATGAGAGTAAGAATCAAAACAATCCGTCTGATAGTCTACCAGATCAATCTGCAGAAAGTTTAGGTACTCCACACCGTATTCCTCTGCAATCTCCCCCGCATACGCCGCAATCTTCTGCTGATCCTCCTGTGCCGGAAACGGCAGAAACGTAAAGACCGCCTTTATTCCCCTGCTCTGACATTCCTCCACAATCTTTCTCAGATATTCCACGCCTACACTGTCTATCGGCTTCCATTCCACATCCTGCAAAACAAACGCATCCGGCTCGCATATGCCGATTTCAAAAGTCGCCCCTCGAGTCTTTCCGTAATCCACCTCAAAATCATCACGATTCAATTCATCCCAACGGTCGTGATAAAGCGAAAAATCCCACAAATATTCTGTCCGGGTTTCAAAATTATCAAACATATCACAAACGGCTCTCATTTTCATTTTACTCAAAGGAATGCTGTCCAGAGAAAAATGCACAAACTTACCATCTTCCTTAACAACTTTGTCGGATTCCAATGCAAAACAGTCCACCACCACTACATCGGGCTGCGCATAATCCAAGGCGCACATAAGAGTCCAGTAATTCATGGGCATCAAATGTCCATAACCGGAAATGTTATATGAAGTAATGCCATAATCATGCCACAGTTCCATTGGATATACCGCCATAGTGACATGACTTGTCCCCAAAAACAACACGTCACATTCGTCCGCCACCCTGAAAAAATCACCATTTTTATTATAGGCTCCCTTTGCTTCCAAGCTAAACGCAACTTTTCTGAACGCTACGATCATAGCTATCGCCATAAATATTACACAGAGTACCGCCTTAGCTTTTTTCATTGCCCGCTCTCCACTTTTATCTTCAACTATCCCCTTGCGTATAAACAGACAAGCCGCTACCGAATCGCTTTATGCCCGCAATACTGCCATCCGCACTGTTTATCACCACAATCTGGACTGCCACATTATTACCCTGTGATGTTTTCAGGAAATAATCCGTCTCACCATCCTGCAAAAACAGCGTCCTATTCCCCTTTTCATCCATTCCATAATGCACATTTCCAAAGGAAGTCTCTATAGAAAACTGTTTTCCATCCACATTTTCATTTAACCCCCTTCTCTTATTATCCACCATCAAAAAGTAATCACCTCCACTAGTAACCGCCTGCGAAAGTTTCTCTGTCCTTTCTCCCGCAATATTCTCTACCAGCGGCATATACATCTCATTCTGCCGCCAGATACCGGCATCTCCATCCACATAAATACAGCAGTCAAATGCCGGATCTGCAAGCATCATCAAATATTTGTCCAATGTTTCCGTCTGCGCCATCACGTCCAGCTTATAGCGCGTATACTGCCTATAGTCTTCCTCCCAGCCAGCATACGCACCTTCACCCCGATGATCAGCAATATTATAATGTTCATCAATGTACTTACCAATATACGCGGTAACTTTTCTCCCGCCGGATCCATTCAGATGTGAGTTCTTGTCCGAACAGTCGACCGCAAGGTCTACCACCGATAAATCCAAAAAGTTTATATAAGAAACCTCATACTCACGCGCAATATCCTCCACATACAGCGCCTCCTCCCAATCTTCTTCCGACGCCGGAAAAGGCAGATAGGTCAACATAACTTCTATGTTTCGGTTCTGACATTCCTCAATCATCCGGCGTAAATATTCCACACCAACAGAATCCACTTCAACAGTCTTCTCAGGTCTCTGTGCCATCTTGTTCGGAGACACAACGTCAAATGCAATCTCCGCCCCCTTTTGTACGTTAACTTTCCCCTCAAAATCCGCTTGGTCCAAATCCCACCATCTATCGTGATAAGCCGCAAAATTCCAGATAAACTCCAGCCGTTCTCCGGGCTCCTCAATCAAATCGTTAATCATCTGTATTTTATGAAAGCTAAGCGGCAGGTGATCTGTCTGCGCATGAAGCATCTCTTTCCTGCCTGCTTTTTCTTCCGATGCCAAATTATAGCAGTCAATTATCACCAGCGCCGGTTCCGATTCATCCAGCGCATTCTTCATCACCCAATAAATAGCCGGCATGGGGAGCCCGAAACCCGCCAGATTGTAGGACACTATTCCGTAGTCATTCCATAACTCCATTGGGAAAACGCCGTTTGCCATATGGGAATTGCCGAAAAACAACACATCATACGAATCGCTATGCTCTATAAAATCTCTGTTTTTGCTGTACGCATATCCCGGGTCACTCAGCTTTGTCAGAAACCGAATGCCCGCTGCGAAAAGAAATACTGCCACACCGCCCCAGAAGAGACCTTTCGCCCTTTTTCCCATTCGCTCTGCCCCTTTCTAAAACTGAAAATAAATGAAATTCGCTGCATCATATCCAACGCCCCACATACCGAATACAAGGATCCCGAGAACAGCCGCAATCACGGTCAGGCACTGTGCCCAATAATCCTGCTTCGCCACAATCTGCCGGATTCTGATATTCTTATATTTACAAATATCCACCACAAACAGCAGCAGGATTCCCCACACCATCAGCGAAAAATTTTTTTGATTTAACCCACATTCATACAGGGAACCGTCAAACCAAACCCAATGGTTCTTCGCCGTAAACATTCTCTTTATAATGCGGAGCGCTTCAAATGCTGTATTTGCACGAAAAAACACCCATGCAAGATCCACCAGAAAGAAGGTGGTTACTATCCGAATGCATTTATGACTCAGGCTGTCCTCCTTAATATCCAGTATACGGGCCGCCTTTTTCTTGAAAGGCGTTAACAGGTCTCCGATAACCTGCCATACACCATTTAAAAGCCCCCAGATCACATAGGACCAGTCCGCTCCATGCCAAAGTCCGCTCACCCCGAAAGTAATCAGCAGGTTTATGTACTTTCTTATTTTTCCCTTGCGATTGCCGCCAAGTGGAATATAGAGATAATCGCGGAACCAGCTGGAAAGAGAAATATGCCACCTGCGCCAAAACTCCGCTACAGAAGCCGACAGATACGGCGCGTCAAAATTCTCCATCAGCTGAATCCCCAATATTTTAGCCGCGCCCATGGCGATAACGGAATAACCCGAAAAATCGCAGTATATCTGTACCGCAAACAAAACCGTCGCCACAATCAGATAAACGCCTGTATATGTCTCGATATCTCCATATGCTGTGTCAACAAAAACCGCTATGCGGTCCGCCAATACCACCTTCAGAAAATACCCCCACAGCATCAGGAAAAAACCATCCCTTAGACTGTCAAAACTTGGTTCTGCGGGCTTGTCCAGCTGGCGCAGCAAATTTTTTGACCTCTCGATCGGTCCTGCCACCAGCTGCGGGAAAAAGGAAACAAAGAGCGCATACCGGAAGAAATTCCTCTCCGCATAAATTTCGCCCCTATAAACATCCATTGTATAGCCCAGCGCCTGGAAAGTATAAAAGGAAATGCCGACAGGCAGAAGGAGATCAACAGCGGGCGCGTTGAGCGTAATATGCACATAAGACAAAATCTGATTCAGGCTTGCAATTCCAAAATCCAAATACTTAAATACAAATAAAACGGAAAGGTTCAGGATAAAGCTCGCCGCAACACACAGTTTCTTTTGCCGCCGCTGCCTCCGTTCCTCTTTATCCCCACGGTCGCATTTTTCCAGCAAAATCCCTGTCACATATGTCACAATTGTAGAGAATAGAAGCAAAACCACATACTTTGCGTTCCAGCACATATAGAAATAATAGCTTACCAAAAGAAGCCAGTATGACTTGGCTTTCTGCGGTATCAGATAATATATCCCGACAACAATCGGAAAAAAAATCAGAAAATGCAACGAATTAAAAAGCATAGAACTCCTACCTGCCTACTTTTTATTTTGGTACAATACCAATACTATAGCACACCCCTTTGGATTTTTCCACATTTCCGTATACATCCCCGCCCAAACATGATAAACTAGAAAATATAGCCGGGCAGCAGACTGCTCCGGCATGGAGGTATTGCATGAAAAAAGTATACGTGATCGGCGCAGGTCCTGCAGGTCTGACCGCAGCCTATGAACTGCTCAGACAGGATAAAAATAAGGAATACAAAGTCACGGTTCTGGAGGAATCCGACGCCATGGGCGGCATCTCCAAAACCGTCAACTATAAAGGCAACCGCATGGACATGGGAGGGCACCGTTTTTTTTCCAAAGTGCCCGAAGTGAACGAGTGGTGGGAACACATGCTGCCCACACAGGGCTCGCCCACCTACGACGATATCGTGCTGCACCGGGAGATGACGCTAGTCCCCGGCGGTCCCGATCCCGAAAAGGAAGACCGCGTAATGCTCCGCAGGCATCGCGTGTCACGCATCTATTTTAACCAGAAATTTTTCGACTACCCGATCTCCCTGAAGCCGGAGACCTTTATCAACATGGGATTTCTCGCCACCTTGCAGGCGGGATTCAGCTATCTTGCCTCCATGATCCACAAGCGGCAAGAAAACTCCCTGGAAGATTTTTATGTAAACCGTTTTGGCAAAAAACTTTACTCCATGTTCTTTGAGAACTATACGGAAAACTTATGGGGACGGCACCCCTCTGAGATTGCTCCCGACTGGGGCGCCCAGCGTGCGAAGGGCCTGTCCGTTGCCGCCATCTTAAAGGACGTCTTCTCGAAAATGCTGCCGGGAAAGAAGAACCGGGAAGTGGAAACCTCCCTTATAGAGGAGTTCAGTTATCCCAAACTCGGTCCCGGTCAGCTCTGGGAGGTGACAGCGGACCGAATTAAGGAACTCGGCGGGGAAATCCTCTGCCACAGCAAGGCGGTCCGGCTCCACAAAAATGCGAACAACCGCATTACTTCCATCACCTATGAGACGCCGGAGGGCGAGATGACAGCGGAGGGCGATATCTTCATTTCATCCATGCCTGTGAAGGATCTGGTTGCCGGCTTAAACGACGTGCCGAAAACCGAAGCTGAAATTGCCGCAGGGCTGCCCTACCGCGACTACATGACCGTTGGGCTCCTGCTGCCAAAACTGAACCTGAAAAACAGGACGAATCTGAAAACCATCAACAATATCGTGCCGGACTGCTGGATCTATGTGCATGACAGAACCGTTCGTCTTGGAAGGTTCCAGATATACAACAACTGGTCCCCCTATATGGTGCGCGACTTAGAGCACACGGTATGGATCGGTCTGGAATATTTTGTTTCCGAGGGGGACAAGTACTGGACCATGTCTGACGAAGACTTCTCCCGCTTTGCGATAGGCGAGATTGTCAGCATGGGGCTGATCGACAAACCGTCAGACGTGATGGACTCCCATGTGGAGCGGGTGAAGAAAGCGTATCCCGCCTATTTCGACACTTACAAGGATATGGACAAGCTGACTGAATACCTGAAGTCCATCGACAATCTCTACTGCGTTGGCAGAAACGGTCAGCACCGCTACAACAACATCGACCACTCCATGATGACCTCTTTTGAGACCGTGAAAAACATTTTAGGAGGCGTCTCCTCGAAAGACAATATCTGGAATGTAAATACGGAAAAGACTTACCACGAGGAAGTACAGAAGGAAACGCCTTCCGACCAGATTGAGGTCGATTGAGATCCGTGCCCTGAAATTACGCCCGCAGGCGAATCTGTTTCACAATCGCCAATATGCCAGCCCAAACTTTGGGCTTTAAGCAAGTCACTTGGCTCGTTACGCACGAGAATCAGCGGCTGCTGCTCTGCACGCGCTGCAGCACGGCGCTTACCAGCACCAGAATTACCGTATAAATCGCCATCTCATATATATAACGCGTATTATGAACAGATTGCAGATAGTACCAAGGCGGGAGCAGCAGTTTTCCCGCCTTAAAATATGGCAGATTCAAAAAAATTGGACAGAGCGCAAGCATTGCCGCCAAAAGCGGAAGAAAGGTCATGCCCAGTCTCCGGGGCGTGCGGCACAGCATCCGCAGCAGATTTGCAAAAGCAAGCACACAGACCGCAAAAACTGCGCAGCTCATCACTTCTTTCTTCCAGTCCGTAAACACTCCCGCCAGCTTACAGGATAGCAGCAGCACAACAACCGCATCCAGAAGAAACGCCGCCCCCGCAATGTAAGAAGCCCAAAGATGTTTCGTCGCGGGAACGCGCCCGTAAACGCCCCGCTCTTCATCCTGCATGAACCAGAGCGCCGCCGCCAGTCCCACAAAGGTAAACCATACGGCAAGAATCCCTCTGAGAGGCGCCTGTACATAAGTAAAGTCTTCCGCATTCCCTGGCGTCTCGTCGGGATACATCATCTGAAAAAGACTTCCCTCCACAGCTACGCTGTCGTAAACGCGGCGAAGTTCCTCGTCGGTCATTTCCTCAAGCCCCAGTTCATCCCGCACATAGCCTGCGTAAACCTGATAGGAAAAAGACGGATAAATTGCGGATGACAGAATCTCCCGCCCAAGAATAAGAGGCACACTGTCCTTCCGCTCCACCACCGTCACCACAGGGCGCACCCTGCGCTTATCTCCCAGTTCTTCCAGACGTTCCGACAGGTCGTCCGAGAAAATCCATGCCGCATCCGCTTCCCCTGTTTCTACCTGTGTCCGTGCTTCCTCCTCATCCCCACAGGGCAGATAGCGCAAAATACCGCTATCCAGAAGCCTTTCGGAAATCTCCTGCGCGGACGCGTCTCCCGCCGGCAGATACAGCGCGATCGTGGCAATTCCAGCTGGTTCGGTGGACAGCCGCCCGACACCCGCCGCAAGCAGAGGCGCCAGACAGAGCATCAAAAGGAAGCCGCCCTTTTTGAGCAGTCTCTTCTGCAACAGCATAAACCTCACAAATATCTGCCCCGGCATAGAACAGCCCTCCCGCATCTTTCCGTTATCTGACCTTCTTCTATCAGCATCCCTATCCTGGCGCAGCCTTCTGCCACGCTGTCAGTTCTCTCTGCTCCCAGCCAGTACAGGCTTCCGTTTTGCTTCTACCGTATCCTGCGCCATCTGACCAGTGCAGTCAACACAATAAACACCGACAGCCAGACGAAGACAGCCGTCCACGCTGCCGCAGATATTTTTCCAAGCGCTCCCGCCTGCGCAAACCGCGCCGCCGCGCCGGAGGGCAGGAGCTCTCCCAGCATCCGCATTTTCTCCGGAAAAAAGGCGGAGGGATAAAAATATCCCGACAGGTAGCCCATACCAATCCCGCAGATCAGCTGCAAAAGAATCCCGTTTACAATCCCATCCGCCGCCTCGAAGAGGAAGAACTGCAACGCCGCAAACATTGCCGCCACAGGAAAAAGAACCGGCACAAATGCAAGAAAGGGCGCCGCACCCATTCCCTCCCACTCAGGAATCCCCAGATACCCCCGTCCAAGTCCGAATCCCAGGGGCAGACACAAAACGAGAAGCCCCGCCAGCACAAGAAGCAGGTAGGCTAAATACTCCCCCAGAATCTGCCAAAACGCACCCACGCCCCGCGCTTTCAGAAAGCAGGAAAACGCGCTGTTTCGATGTACAAAGAGCGCGCTGTTTAACAGCCCGGAAAGCAGGAGAAACAAAAAAATCATTCCGCAGAAATAATAGAGTTCCAGAGACAGTCCGTCCCCGTAGCCAAGAACCTCAACCTCTCCAAATCCGCTCCTGTCTAACACCATCTGAATCAACGCCAGATTCAGCTTATCCGTCTCCCACCCGATCTCGTCACCCCTGCCCTGGTCGGCGAGCGCCCTCTGCATGGCGTAGATCGCGCTCTGGGAACAGGTCACCAGCGTGGAAGCAATATCCGTGATCTCCCCCATCACCATGGTTCCCAGCCCCTGCTGCCCCTGTGCCGCAGTGTAGGTGACAAGCTTGTCATTTTCACCATACACAATAGACTCCGTCAGCCCCTCAGGCACACGCATGACGGCATATAATTCCCCGCGCCGCAATGCCGCCTCCGCCTCCTGCTCCGACATGGGCACCAGCTCGATCATAAAGCGGGAATCGTCCATCTCCTGCACCGCCGCAATGCCAAATCCCAGATAGGAATCCGACAGATCTCCCACCATGCCGATCCGATATCTGGTTCCCTCCGCCGCAAGCGCCCCCTGTGCAATCAGCAGACAGGCAAACACGCCCACGCAAGAACAGACGGCAATGTCTGCCAGTATCTGTCCGGGAAGCAGTCTTGCCGCCCGTTTCAGTTGTGCCAGAAAGTATGCCGCTGTCTGTTTCATCTATCCCTCCCTGTTCCACTGTGCGAGACTTAGAATTTCAAGCCAGCCATGCTGACTTTGCATTGCGTCCCCTGCTGCTGCGCTTTAGAAATTCTTCTCACACAGTTCCTCCGCCAGCTTATGAAAATCCCCGCCATATTGCCAGCGATGCAGCGTTCCGTCCCTTAATATATAACACATATCGCATAATTCCAGATCCTGCGCGTCGTGGGTCGCCACCAGCACGATGCCTCCCTCTTTTCTATAAACGTTCAGATAGCTGCGAATATTCTCCTTGCAGACAGGGTCAAGCGCCGCCGAAGGCTCGTCCAGCACCAGAATCCCGGGGTGGGAAACCACCGCGCAGCCGATGGAAAGACGCTTCTTCATACCGCCCGACATACGGCGCACAGGCGTCTTTAAAAAGCTGTCGATACCGAGCATCTTAAGCGCTCCCCCCGATAGTTCCCGCTCCAGCGTCTTTCTGTCGTACCACATGCGCAGATTATCCCACGCGCTCAGTTCCTCCATCAGCGGGTCTCCCTGCGGCACATAGCCCAACACTTTCGGAATCTGTCCCGGCTCACGCAGCAGATCGGTTCCCTGCATCGGCTCAGGACAATTTTTCCCCTGCTCCCGTGACGGACATCCGTACACGTAAAAAGCGCCGCTGTCGGCCTTACGGACACCCGCCAAAATGGAAAGCAGCGTGGATTTCCCGCTGCCGTTACTTCCAAGGATAGCCGCACAGCTTCCGGCATCCATGGAAAACGATATATCAGTAAGCACTTTCTTTCGGGAATATGCTTTTTTGATCCCTGCTACTTCTATTTTCATAGACACCCCCATCCGCCGCGGACTTCTCTATTGCAGCCGAAACGCCGCTGTTCCCATGCTTCGCTGCAAAGCCCGCGCCGTCAGCCTGCCTGCCCCGCGAGAGCTTTCTCCACCGCCTCCGCAATGCGCTCCATGCCCGCCGCCGTCGGATGCACCCCGTCGCTTGTCATCTCGTGCAGATTTTCCAGGGTAACGCCGCAGTCAGACAGATCAATCACCGAAAGCCCCCTGCTCTCAGCGATACGGATGATCACATCCCCATAATCCGCGGACGTAAGCTGTTCGCCATTGACAAAATCCACATAAGGCGTTTCTGTCCCATAATCCCCTACCGGAAGCAGCGTACAGCAGTAAATTTCCGCCAACGGGTAATTCGCCTGCACCTTGTCAAGCATAAGGGTATAGGCGTCGCTGAAGGTTTCCACTACCCCCTCTTCCACCAGCCCGGTGCCATCATTGTCCCCCAGCGGAACCGCTTTCATAAAGTCATTGGTTCCCAGATATATGACAACTCTTTCGGGGCACGCCCCCTCCGGACCTGAAAGATCGTTGGTCCGCAGTTCGTTACAGCCGCACTGGGGATCTTCCGTTCCCGTGGAATCCCCTGCCACGGTCGCCCCGGAGCTGGAACTGTTCACATAGAGGGTAAGCTCCAGATCATCCGCCACCCGGTACCACCACGTATCCTCCATCACTGCAACTTCCCCATTGTTTGGGAAAAAGGCATAATATCCCACAGGATTATACCCCTGAAAGGTGGAAATGCTGTCCCCCAATATGGAGAACGAAGTACCCGTAAGCTGCGCCGCCTCCTGCGCGCCGCTGTCCTGCACGACTGACGAATCCTGACCGCCCTGCCCTGCGGCTGCCGTGCTGTCGTCCGCTAGAGCCGTTTCCTGCTCTTCACCGCTGCCCGCCGCGCCGGCATTCCCTCCCTGCTCTGTAACTGCCGCGCTTTCCGCGCTGTTGTCCTGCACATTCACACTTGCCGCACCGTCTTCTTCCCGCGTGTCCGCGCCGCCTCCGCAGCCCCACAGAACTGCCGAGACCGCCAATGCGCAAGCCGCTGTCAAAACCGCTCTCCTCATTCGTCCGCCGCCCCTCATTTTTTCTTGAACATAGACTGTCTTGCGCCGTGCATCTTCCTGTGCTTCAGCACATCGTCAACCGCATCCATACGCAGCCCGGCATCAATAAAATCGCAATATTTGCAAAAGGGATAATTGTGTCTGCCTGTGGCAATGGCGGTGCGAAGTTCCCTGTACCTGTCGCTGTTCCATCCCTCTCTGAGAGATGTCGTATTTAAATCCGCCATCTCCGTGACTTCAAAATTGTCACAGCAGCAGATCCCCAGTTTACCGAAGGGCGTAATCCACAGATCCGTAAACGGCATCAGGCACGTTTCCCTGACGATCTTCCCTTTGGACTGTTTGTTGGGCGCGCTGCCCGCGCGGTTTGTCAGCACCTCTTTCAGATAACGGATCTGCACGAGAATATCCACATCCCGAAATTCATCCGGGTGCGCTTTCACATAGTCGTGAATCACCTGCACGTTGTCGTGCATCTTCATCTCCATGCCGTAATTGTTGATGATAAGCTGATCCACGTAGGGAACAATCTGCTTCACCCTGTCCACATCCAGGAGCAGACCGTTTGTGGACATGAAGATAAAGGTATCCGGCAGTTTTTCCCTTGCATATTTGTGAAACTCCACAATGCGCGTGTCAAGCCACGGCTCGTTGTTGCCGTACAGGGTCAGATGCCCCTTATAGTTCCAGTCGTGGAGCTGGTCAATCACGGAATAATAGAGCGCGTCATCCATCTTCTTGTAGGGACGCTTTTCCGCGTGAATGTTGGCGGTACAGAACTCACATGTACTGTTGCAGCGGTTCACAGTCTCCAGATTCACCACGAGCGGATGCGGCGCCTCCTCATGGCTCATAAAATACGCAATATACTCTTTCTGTGATCTCCTGCGGCTGACAAACTGCAGTTTCAGATAACTTTCGCTTGCCACCCAGGGAATATATTTTTTCGCATTCCACCCGATCACTCCTCCGAAATTGTGTACTCTGATTGGCATAATTACGCCCTCCTATATATGATATACAAAAACCGTCATACTCCCGTCATGCGCGGTGTACTCTCCCAACAGGGAAAGCCCTGCATCCTGCGCATTGGACAGTCTGATTCTGGAAAAAAGATACTGTCCGCCGAGCACTCGAAACGCCTTCCCGTCCATGTAAATATGATCGTCCGTGGCATACACCGTCTTTGTGGCGCTGACAATGCTTAAATCCGTTCCCGAATACAGATAGGCTCTGGCGCCCCAGTCGTCATAATAAATTCTGGTCACCTCCACCCGCTCCAAAGCCGGGGCGATGATTTTGCGAAAATCCTCTTTGTACTGCTGGGAATAAAAGCCCAGATACCCGTCCAGCGTGGCAATACCGTTATACTCAAGCACTGCCGGGTGAAGGCCGTAAGCTGCCGCCCACCCGCCATCATATCCGATATCCGCCTTAATCTCCTCAAACAGATCCACAGCGTAGAACTGTTCGTAGGACAATTCGTCCACTTCCTGCCCGTGAAAATGCTCATAAGCCCTGTTGTAACATGTGCTGTATAAATCGTTATAGCGGGTCGGCGTCAGGATCACCGCCAGCGCAGCGATACAGACAATACCGTTTGCCAGCCACATCTGCCATATTCCCGCGTCGTACAGCCTGCGTAAAACCAGAAACAACGCCGCGTACCAGAGAAACGGATTGAAAAAGATCGTCCGGTTAAACTGCCAGCCCTCCAAAGGGGGAATCAGTTTTTCCACAAGGGACCGCAGCGGCTCAAAGTCATACAGACCATATACCATGCAGTTAAACAGAATAAAGATCATCAGCAGATTGAAGGGATCGCGCCAAACAGCCTTTCCCTCCTTTTTTTTCAGATACATCGCGTTGTTTACAGCAAAATACAGTATACAAGCAGGCAGCACAACTTTTCCGTGTATATCATCCGCATGAAAAATGCCTTCCCGGAACACTTGCCCGATTTCCCCGAAAATCTCCGGCAGGGACAGGCTTGCGTTCACAATGGAAGAGCGGATTGTCACCTCTTCGCTAAAAAGCATCTGCCCGAACAGCCGGTATTCGCAGACTACAAAACCGAGAGCCAGCACAAAAAGCGCGCCGAGCAGCCGCCATACACCATTAGCGTCCCGCCGTGACAAATCCCCGCTCCTTTTTCTGCCAAGATACGCCTTCCTGCAAAAAAGCCACAGGATCGCAAGCGCAAGGTACCCCAGAATAAAAATACCATGATAGGAAAAATAGGATACAAGCGGGTATGCACACAGCGCTGCGTACCAGAGATACCACCGCTTTCCCTGCCCTTTATATATCTTGAGGAGCAGCCAGACGCACAGCGGAATCGAGGCAAAGGCAAAACCGAATGCCGGAAAGAACCAGCAGATCCCATAGGTAAAACCTGTCATATAAACGACCGGGCGGTATTTTTCATATCGCTCCCCGAGCATTTCTCCCGCCAGCAGGCGAAAGGAAAACATACCGATCAGAATCTTTCCCAAAAGCCCCAGCACATAAGCTGTGTAAGTCGGAAAAATCATAAAAAGCATGCTGTAAAGCGAAAGCTCCGAGGGAAGGTTGTCTCTGCTGACGCCGCCGAGAAACGGGATATCCACACCGTGTTTCCAGAAAGAATCCGTATTTTTCAGCATCTGGAACTGCGCCAGAAACAAATCCATATTATCATGGACGCCGATATAGCTGCGCTCCCCGTACCCGAAAAACACCGCCGCCATAAGCAGGAGAAAACCCGTAATCGGAAAAATGAACCAATATTTTGTTATCCAGATAAACCATTTTTGCCCGACCAGTTTCTTCATATATGCATCCTAATCATCATCCCATTTTCAGTCTCTGCAGATTCCTCATATTGTCACATCTACGTCATTATTTATGAATATTCCACATTCTCTCATAATTCACGACACCTTTGTCACACGCTCTTCCTTCTTATGCCGTCCCGTCCGAAATACAAACAGCTTCTGCCCGAAAAAATTCATCACGATAAAGATACCCATACCGAATATCATGGCGACATTGTCGAGAACAGCCTGGGAGAGCGTTCCGCCAGCCGACAGCCCGGACACATCCAAAAGCCAGCCGACAAGGGGCTGAGCCACGCTGAACGACACGAGATAGCAAACGATAATATTGAGGGCAAACCGCCAGGGCAGCCATTTATCCCGGTTCTCCACCTTAAAGGTCAGCTTTGCGTTCGCGTGATAGGAGAAGACGCTGCCAATAAAATAGGAAATACCGCTGGAAAGCCAGTAATTCATATGAATCAGATTATACAGCACCGCCATAATCACCCAGCCCAGAAACGTGTTAATCACGCCCACCATGCCGAAGTGTATGACCTCCATGATAAAATCTTTATATTTTTCAAATAACACTTTCATAGACAACAAAATCCTTCCACACAATACGCTCTTTCCCTTTTATTTTTTCCATGCCGCATCAAAAAATATGACAGCCTTCTTCCTCCCCGGCTCAAAACATGATACACTCTAATTATCTTCCCGGCGCAGAGCCGGAACACGGCAAAACTGCCGCTGAAAGGAGCGCCCATGCCATCTTTAAAAATACACCATATCGGCTACTTAGTCAAAAAGCTGGAAAAAGCAAAAAAAACGTTTGAATCCCTCGGCTATCTGGCCGAGCAGGACACCGTCCGCGACGAGATCCGCAAAGTGGATATCTGTTTCCTCATAAAGGACGGTTACCGAGTGGAACTGGTCTCCCCCTTCTCTGAGGAATCCGTGGTCTCGGGACTGCTCAAAAAATACAAAAACGCGCCCTACCACATCTGCTACGAGGCCGACGATCCCGAAACGGCTTATGAGGAACTGACCGCAAACGGCTTTGCCGCCATTGACATCCCCACGCCCGCGCCCGCTCTGGGCGGGTGCAAGGTGGTCTTTCTGACAAGCCCCGTGATCGGGATGATCGAGTTGATTTATTGAATAATGCGAAACTTAGTACCTCCAAGTCAGAATTGCTGACTTTGCGCTCCGTCCTATGGCGGAGCGTCTTTAGAGGTACTTTTCGCATTGCGTACATACATCGTAATGGTGCCGCACTTTCGCTCCGTGAAATCCGACAGATCCAGGCTCGGCTCGTAGCACCAGTGCCGGTCTTCCTGGTTATACATCACAACCACGTCTATATCCGCAAAGTCCGCCTGCTCGTCCTCTCTGGGACCGAAGGAGCGGTTGATTTTATTCTCGTCCTCCTCCCAGTAAAACACTTCGTCGTAACCGTGGAGGCGGAACCAGTGATACATAGTCTTGTTTCCTTCCAGATTCGGACCGAAACAGGACAACACTTTTTTGTCTGTTCCCTGCACCAGTTCGAGGGTCGATTCCAGCATAGTCTGAATGCTCTCTCCCCGGTAAGCAAAATACCGTGCCTCCCGCAGCGCCACCCTTCCATGCGCCGCCAGCATCAGAAGCAGGCAGAGCATGTAAACGATCCGACGTTTGCCGCTCAGGGGGCGGAAACGGCATCCCACTATCACGAAAAAGAACACATATCCCAGCACACACGGCAGAATATAGCGTTCCTCCAGCGCAGTCTTGCTGTAAGTGACGCACTGAGGCACGATAATCGCCGCTGCAAGCAGCATTTCCCAGCCAAGTTTCTTCAGCTGCTCCCAGTAAGTCAGAAGAATCAGCCCCATCAGCACGCCGAACCTGACATACCACTTCAGATTATTTCCCGCCGCGTTTTGCCATGTCTGCACGTACTGGCCAAGGGTCACACTCTCGTCCAGCCCCACATAAGAGTAGTTGTTCGTGCCAACCACAAACAGAATCAGAAACATTTCCACCACAAAAATAATGCCGATCGTCAGCAGATAAGGCATTCTGTCTCTGACCGTCTCCCACAGATTGGGAATTGTCACCCGTTTTCCCTTCATCCCGTCATACAAAATATAAAGCCCCACAAAAGGCAGAAGCAGGATAAAAGGCTCCTTATAAACAGACATCAGAAAGAAAGCCGCCACACTGATAACCGCATACGCTCTCTTCTCCGTGGAAAGCCATTTCAGCAGAAAATAAAACCCCACCGCAAACATCATGGTATCATAAGATTCCTGCGGTCCCAGTTTCCACCACACCGCCGACTGGTATCCCACCATCACCGTCAGGGAAAAAAGCGCGGCGTATACCATATTGCACTTCATCTGTCTCGCGCAGTAGTAGAGCGCCACAAGCGCCACCACGATCTCAGCCGCCTTCACAACCGACATTGCTGTCAGATTTATGCCGAACACGTAAGCCATCAAAATCCGGTTAATATAGTACAGTGGTCGGAAACGAAGTGTCAGGTCAAAGCTTACCGTATCGCGCAGACAGTCCCACAGACTGCGGTGTTCCAGCGTTATCCAGTCAATGTACTGGGCAAACTCCCAGTCGTCCACCAGATGAAACCCCGACGTCAGCGTCCCCGTGACAATCACCACACCGAACACCAGCACGGCAAAGAAGATCCATACGAGAACAGCCTCCCTCTTTTTATCCATTTTATCCAGTTTTCCGTAAAACTCCTGCACCCTGTCCAGAAATCTGTTCACCATGCCGTACTATATCTCCCCATTGATTCCGCTCTGCGGAATCTCAAAATCCACGGATGAGCAAGCTCATCCTGGAGAATGCCGCTTTTCAGGCATTCTCCTGAGTGAAAGTGATTTGCGAAGCAAATCTAGAACTTCTTAGCGAAGCAGCCTTTGCTGCTGAGCTTTAGAAGTTCTTTTCACTCTGTGATCTGGCCGATAATGATATCCGCCATCTCGCCCACATTCTTCATGGAAACCACCTGTCCCATATTAAACTTCATGCCAAACTCCTGCTCCACAGCCGCCAAAAGATTGATATGCTCCAAAGAATCCCACTCCTCGATATCATCCGCCGTGGTGGCATCCGTGACGGTGATCTCCTCGTCGTCAAACACATCCCTGAAAACCTCGTTTAACTTTTCAAACACTTCTTCTCTGCTCATATGCGCTCTCCTTTTCCCATTTATTTCCCTGCCAGATTATTTTTCCATATCCGCATTCACTGCAATGACTGTATTCTTGTTTTCATATTCTGCCGGAATCTCAAATTTCCACATTGTGACGCCCATGTCAGTTTCCTCCGTTTTCTCAAAACCCATTATCTGATAGAAATCCTTCACCATGGCGTTTTTCGCCGTCGGATAATAATAGCCCATGATCGTCCCGACGCCGCATTCCCGGCACGCCTCCACCACGCTGTCCATCATGGCAGACTCCATGTCCCGCTTCAGCACACGGCAGCTCATCAGCCACAGCTCCAGGTGCAGCACACCGCCACCGTCCGCCGTATCCGGCGTCTCTCCACGCCTGTAAATTTCTACGTCCGCCGCCGTCCCTTTTCTGCCAATCACCACGGAGACCACGCCGTTATCCCCGAAACGGTCAGCCAGCTTTCCATAGCGGGTAATGTATCCCGGATCCACCGCAAACGCCTCAATCTGCGCCTGTGTGAACCGTCTTGTCGTCAGATTAAACTGGTTGCTCTTATTGGTCAGCTGGGCGATGCGCGCCATATAGACCGCCTCAAACGGTCGGATCGTTCCCCTCATTTCCAGTGAGAGCAGGTACTCCCGGTAATCAGCGAAACGCTCCTGCTGTATTTTCCTCTCCACATTGGCTCGGTACATCTCGCTGCGCTTCCTGTCATCTTCCGACAGGCTTGTCACCTCAAAAAAGCCGCTGTGATCAAGCACCCGGATGTACTGCTCCGGCGTACCGATCCCGGGAACCGCCACCCCGGCATTCTGGGCGCTCACAATCTCCCGTTCCGCCGGATTGTCGTCCACGAACACCAAACTGTCCGGCAGAATATTCAGTTCCTGCGCAATAGCAGTGATATTGCTGCTCTTCGGCTCCCAGTTCGCCTTGATCAGAACAAAATCCTCCGGCTTCAAAACGCCTTCCGGATGATTTAAGCCCGCAATGGCGTTGTCATACTCATTTTTGGAATTTACCGCCAGCATAACGCCAATCTCTTTTTGCGCCTTGACATAACCCTGAAATTCCGAGTACACCTGCCCCATCGGCGTCTCCTGTCCGATCTCCAGATTTTCCGGGCCATCGTCCCCCACAACGCCGCCCCAGAGTGTATTGTCCAGATCCAGAACAAGCGCCTTCCTGTTTCTGCCGAAAACTGATTTTATGATATTCGCCAGATTATGTGCCAAAACAGGAATCGCCTGCATACAACAGGCATACTTGTACATATGCCAGTACAGGGAATCCGCCCACCTGTCAAGCCCGTAGGCTGCCGACAGATAATTGATATCGTTGATGTAAAAATTTCCGTGTTCCCCCGCATACTGATAAAACTTCTCATTCAGCCTGTTGACAAAGCAGATCCGTCCCTGGGGGTACACCCCTTCCTGATTGCCCAGAAGCCTGTAAGAAGGATAGTCAAAGTTATTCTGGATCACAGGACAATGATATACTTCCGCAATTTTTTCCCACATCACCCGGAAATGGTCATACTGCTCCGAAAGCAGCCCGTCCACCCTCTCCTGCGAATCGGAGACAGAGGGAAACACAAGATTCCGGTTGGTCGTGTGGATGAAAATCAGGTCCGGCGCAAACGACCGAAGTTCCGGGTTGTCAAACATCACGTCCTGCCAATACTGCGCGTACTCCGACTCATAAAACACCGGGCGGATGCCCTGTTCCAGCAAAAACAGTTCCAGCATACGGATGATATCGTGTGTCGTACTGCCTCCCAGAACCGCAATCCGTTTCTCCGTAAAGTCAGAACGCTCCTCGAGAAGCGCCCGCTTTATTTTCTTTGATTTCTTTAAGATTACCTCCCCGTCAAAGGGGTATTCCAGTTCGCGCATAGATTCTCCTCGTCTATATTTTGCCGACGCCTTCGTTCGCGTTGCTCGTCATAAGCCTTTCGTTTCGGTCTCTCATGCAAGCATGGCGCCCGAATCAAAAGTCTTCTGACTCTGCTTATGCGC
>ERZ779622.406-NODE-406-length-25997-cov-5.211510_pt1 | contig 25997 bp, 27 predicted proteins | sample MGYA00514188_ERZ779622 | MGnify/ENA primary metagenome ERZ779622 (study PRJEB29562, sample SAMEA4376702) | mouse gut metagenome | isolation source: Cecum | study: EMG produced TPA metagenomics assembly of the A DSS colitis mouse model was used to assess the... | reverse complement strand
CAGATTGTGCCGGGTCCATAAAATGACATTTTTCCCCGTTGATATAGATCTCTCCCTCATAGCTGGTCTCCGGGTACGAACCGCTCAAAATTTTCATCAAGGTAGATTTCCCCGCGCCGTTTTCCCCGCACAATGCAAGTATCTCCCCCTCGTAAGCATTGAAACTGACTTCGTCAAGCGCCGTAACTCCCTGGAAGCGTTTTGTAATATGTTTCATTTCCAATAATATCTTTTTATCCATATCACTTTCCCCCGGACAGATGTTTCCTTTTGTAAGTATCCATTCCAACTGCCAAAATGATGACAACGCCGATAACCACTCTCTGCCAGTAAGCATTTACTTTGATCATCGTCATGGATACCGTCAACGTTTCCATGATTCCCACACCCAGCAATGCACCGATGATCGTGGCGGAACCTCCGTACATACTGACGCCGCCAATGATCGCCGCCGCGATAACCGTCATCTCCCAGCCTGTTCCCGCTGCCGCCTGCGCCGTCTGCAGTCTTGCCGAAGACAGGATGCCGGCCAGCGCGCAGAGCATCGCATTGATTACAAAGGCCATATTCCTGACCCTTTTGATATTGATTCCGCAAACGCGGGCTGTCTCCGCATTTCCGCCGACTGCCATCAGCCTGCGGCCGAATACGGAATATTTTAACATCCACGCAGCAACAACTGCGACGATCAGACTTATATAAATACTCCAGGGAATCCCCAGAGGCCCCACTTCGCCGATTCCGTTAAAACTGTCGGGAAATCCTGTATAGGAACGCCCTTCCGACACTACATTTACAATGCCTCTTGCAATATACTGTGAACCCAGCGTCGCAATAAACGCCGGAATATCCAGCCCATTGATGATCAAACTGTTGATCATTCCGAAAATCATTCCTACCAACAGACCGACCAGAATCGCCACCGGCACCGGCATTCCCCACTCTTTCATCGCAATTGCCGTCATCATGCCCGCCAGGCCATAAATGGAACCGCCCGACACGTCCATCATACCGCAGCAGAAGACAAAAGATGCGCCTATCGCACCCAATGCGGAGACGGAAATCGACCGAAACAATGCGATCATGCTGGTCGCGGTAAAAAATGCATGATTTATGAAGTAGGTGATCAGCCATAACAGCAAGAGCGGAACAAGTACCCCTATTTCCCTGACTTTCATCATTTTTTTAATCGCATTCATATTCATGCTCCTTTCAGAAAAGGCTGCACCAACTTTCCGTAGTATGCAGCCCTTTACTTTCATCTACTTAAATTGTATCAGCAACCATGATCAGTTGCGGTAATTATCAACGTTTTCTTTTGTCACCAGAATCGTACCGGTATCATATGTTTCCTCCTCCAGGCTTCCCTTCTCCACAAACTCATTCATAAGGTATACGCCCTGATAGCCCATATTGTAAGGATCCTGTACTACAACGCCGTTGATTATACCATCTCTGATATAATTTAATGTTTCATCCAGATCATCGTAACCGATCAGCACCAGATCATCCAGCCCTCTTTCCTTTTTTACTTTTGCCGCCGCCTGTACATCGTATGCAGATGTGCCGAGAACTGCAGTCATCTCGGGGTAAGTGGACACCAGCGCTTCCATTTTCACAACGGCAGTTGCAAGATCCGCATCTGTCTCTTCCATTGTAAGAATCTCAATATCATGCCCTTCCAGCGCATCTTTGAATGCATCTACCTCTTTCATTTCTTTCTCGGAAGAAAGAGAGCTGCACAAAATGGCAACCTTTGCTGTTCCGCCTGTGAATTCCACCATTGCCTCACCGGTTTTATATCCGGCATTGTAGGGATCTGTCCCGATATAAGCGATCCTGGATGTATCCGGCGCGTCACTGTCGATCGAGATAAACGGGATTCCCTGCTCTTTTGCCTTTTCGATCAGCGGAGCCATTACTTCCAGCCCTGAATATGCCATAATGGCATCCGGCTGCGTCGCAATAGCGGATTCCATATAATTGGCGATCTCCGTTGTGAAAGTGGATGAGTCTGTCGGGCCTATGATCTGAGTATGCGTTCCCAATTCTTCATCCGCTTTCTCAATTCCGTCAGAACAAAGATTCCAGTATTCCATGCCTACAATCGGACACACAAAAACAAAATCATATCCTCCGCCTGAAGTCTCCGCCGCTTCCCCCTCCTCGGCCGCTGTCTCCTCTTCAACTTCCGCTGCCGGTGTCTCGGTTGTTTCCGCCGGAGCAGGTTCGGATGCGGAACCGCAGCCAGCGAGTGCAGCTGCCACCATCGCACCGGTTAATAATACCGCCCATAACTTCTTTTTCATTTTGAAACCTCCTTCATTGTTTTGTATGTTGATTTAATTACTTCTACAATTGAAACACAGGTGCGGGGGCGTTCCCGCAAAAGAGATAAAATTTAGCGTCATACATACGCCAAATTTTCTTTTACAGTAACCACAATTTTCGTATAAACATCTCCTGTGATCTCTTCATCCATCAAAAGCCTTCTGCACAGTTTCTCCACTGCGATATAGCCCTGCTTTTTCGCTTCCTGACCGATAGAGATATTTATCGTACCACTCTTTATGTATTTTACAACAAAATCCGTCAGATCGTGTCCCACCAGCTTTATCTTCCCGGAATACCCCAGGTCTTCCACTGCCTGAGCCACATTTGCCACAATGCCGTTCGATGCATAGATTGCATCTACCTTCTCCCGCCGGATCAGGGATCTTGCTTTCTCATATGCCTGTTCGCCTTCCTGCTCACAGCTGAAAACCCCTATCAACTCCATGTCCTTTCTATTGACATCCAGCACTTCCCTGAATCCTGTATATCTGTTGTACAGGGCGCTCATTCCTTCGACAATCGGCAGAAAAACCGCATACCTGCTGCCCGGTTCCGCAATCATCCCCATCAGTTTTCCGGCAGTCCGGCCGCTCTGCAACAGATCCTGCCCTACATAGCAGGCTCTTTCACACTCCTCGTCATTATTAAAAGTGATCACCTGTATTTTCCGGGCCGCCGCTCTGCTCAATGCCTCAAAAATTTCAGGGGAACAATACGGCACAATCGCCAATCCGTCATATTTCTGGTCAATCACCTGATTGATCAACGCAAGCTGACCTTCTATATCGATCTGCGGCAGAATAAACTGATCGACTACAACGCCCATCTGCTTATACTCCTCTGCGGCTTCAATGACCCCTTCTTCCACCTGACGCCAAAATTCTATCTCTTTATTGTGATAGATGACAGCGATCTTATAAATGCGACGTTTTGCCAGCATACGTGCCGCCGTATTCGGTCTATACCCCAGTTCTTCAATACATTTTAAAACTCTCTTCCTGGTCTCTTCCGAAACACGCCCACGATTATGTAATACTCTGTCAACTGTTCCCTTTCCTACGCCAGCCGCTTCGGCAACATCATTAATTGTCACTATATTGTTCATTTTTATCTGCGGGTACGCCCCCCTCTTTTTAGAAACTATAACATCAAACCATATTTTTGTCAACTCTTTTTCTATCTCTTTTACTTTTTGTATATTTTCGCAAAATATTCCGTTTTATTTTAGTTGTTTTTTCAAAATGTCACATACCCCTCCCCATCGATCGTCACAGTAGTGGAGATCCCCCTCATGTAATCAAGAACCGCGTTCTTCTCCGCACCGGAGAGAATCTGCGTATAACAGTTCGACTGCAGGGCCGGGATAAACTGAAAACTCTGCATCTGACCATCCTTCACTTTCACCTTGACGAGGCAGGTATTCAGCGTGCTGGAGTTGAACCAGTAGTTTCCCACGGAATAAATAGTGGGGACGCCTTCCACATTCGCGATCTCCTGCAGAACGTGTGGATGATCACCGATGATCAGGTCCGCGCCCGCCTGTGCCAGTTCTTTCGCCATACCCGGCTGCACCCAGTCCAGCTCATCCGTCTTTTCCGTTCCCCAGTGAATATAGACGATCACAAAATCACTGTTTTGTTCCGCCTCGGCTATTTTCGTGAAGATCTCCTTCTCTGTCAGACAGCGGAACACGCCCGGCGCGCTCTCCGTCGCTCCTTTTGTATCAGGCGGCGTCAGCCTCTCGATCTGGGTCGCGGAGATGAAAGCGATCTTCTGGTTCCCCACATGGAAATACACGTTTTCGGAGGCCTCCGTCAGGTTCCGTCCGGCTCCCACATAGGGCATATCGATCCCCTCCAGTGTCTCCAGGGAATCCAACAGCGAAATCTCTCCGTAGTCGTACGCGTGATTGTTGGCCAGGGATACGATATCCACTCCGAGTTCCCGGAGCAGCATCGCATTCTCCGGCTTTGCCCGGAACGTAAACTGTTTCTCCGGCGTCGGTTCCCCTCTGTTCGTGTAGGTAAACTCATTGTTCAGCATGAAGATATCGGCATTCTCCATCTCCTGCAGTGTCTCCTCCGAGAAACAGGCCCTGATGCCGCCCCTCTGCCGCATGGCGCCCATCACCGCATAGCCGTCGTCGAACAGAATATCACCCGCAAAGAGCAACGTCGCCTCATCCCCCGCCGTCTCCTGCTTCTTCTCGAGTATCCTGCCGTTTTCGTTCCGCAGGCAGCCGCTATCGTCAAAACCGTCGTCCGTCTCCGCCGGCTCAGCAGGCTTCTTTGCCGTCTCCTGCTTTGTCTTCTCCGCTTTCTTTTCAAGGGACTCCGCCGGAATATCCTCTTTTTCGACTTTCACGATCTCCTGAAGCGTCTGCTCCTTCTGCGGCACGTCATCCTCCGTCCCCAGCCACAAAATAAACGCCAGGGCTCCGCCTCCTGCCGCCAACGTGACTATAAATGCGACAAGGAATACTTTCCACATGCTCTTTCTCTTCTTCTTTTTTCTCACATCTTTCTTTTTGCCCATACAAAACGCCCCTCAAAATACTGCACATATCAAAAGAGCGCAGCATGCGCCGCGCCCTCCGTCTTTCTTATGCTAATTTCGCTGTAGAAACCTTTACGCCGGGTCCCATCGTGGAAGCCAGTGTCACGCTTCTGATATACTGACCCTTCAACGCGCTGGGTCTCGCTTTCAGCACCGCTCCCATCAATGCATCAAAGTTTTCCATAAGCTGCTGCTCTGAGAAGGAAATCTTGCCCACAGGACAGTGGATAATGTTTGCTTTGTCCAGTCTGTATTCGATCTTACCTGCCTTGATATCCTTGATAGCCTTCGTCACATCCATCGTCACAGTTCCCGCCTTCGGGTTAGGCATGAGGCCTTTCGGGCCGAGTACCTTACCGAGACGACCCACGACACCCATCATATCGGGAGTTGCCACCACAACATCGAACTCCAGCCAGCCGTCATTCTGGATCTTCGGAATCAGCTCATCGCCTCCCACATAGTCAGCGCCTGCCGCTTCCGCTTCCGCCACTTTATCGCCCTTTGCAAACACAAGAACTCTCACAGTCTTACCGGTTCCGTTGGGCAGTACCACCGCACCTCGAACCTGCTGTTCCGCGTGACGTCCGTCACATCCCGTTCTGATATGCACTTCTACGGTTTCATCAAATTTTGCCGTTGCCGCCTTCTTTACCAGAGCCACCGCATCAGTCGGTTCGTATTGAACGGCACGATCAATAAGCTTTGCTGCTTCTACATATTTCTTACCATGTTTCATTGTCGTTCCTCCATTAATCTTCTACTGTGATGCCCATGCTTCTGGCTGTACCGGCGATCATGCTCATAGCCGCTTCCAGGCTCGCCGCGTTCAGATCAGGCATTTTCATCTCTGCAATTTCCTGCACTTTCGCTTTGGAAATCGTTGCAACTTTCGTCTTGTTCGGCACTGCGGAACCGGACTTGATATTGCACGCTTTCTTCAGCAATACTGCGGCAGGCGGGGTCTTCGTAATGAAACTGAATGTTCTGTCCGCATAAACCGTAATCACAACGGGGATGATCAGATCACCTTTATCCGCTGTTCTCGCGTTGAACTGCTTCGTGAATTCAACGATGTTCACGCCGTGCTGTCCCAGCGCAGGACCAACCGGCGGTGCTGGTGTAGCTTTACCAGCAGGGATTTGTAATTTAATATATCCTACTACTTTTTTTGCCATAATGGCACCTCCTATAATAAATTGTGGTCAGCGTCGTTTTATGACTCCCACTGTCCCAACCAAACTTGTTTCCACGGAGATTTTCCGCGGTCTTAATTAAACTTCCGAACTTCTGCAAAGCTGATTTCCACAGGTGTATCTCTGCCGAACATGTCCACGTTGATCGTCACAGCCTGTTTGCCGAAATCGATCCTCTGGACAACGCCGACCGTATTCTTCCATGCACCCGCCACAACGACGATCGTATCGCCCTCGTTAAAGTCGATCGTAATGTTATCCACCTTAATACCGAGCGGCTTCATCTCCGCTTCCGTCAGCGGCACGGGTTTACTCCCCGGACCCACAAAGCCGGTAACGCCTCTCGTATTACGAACGACATACCATGTATCATCATTCATCACCATATTGATCAGAACATATCCCGGAAACATCTTTTTCTGTACCGTCTTGCGGACGCCGTTTTTCATCTCCATCACGTCCTGCATCGGCACGCGCACTTCCAGAATTTCTTCCTGGAGATTTCTGTTCTCAATGGTTTTCTCAATATTGGCTTTTACTTTATTCTCATATCCTGAATAAGTATGCACTACATACCAGTTTGCCTCTGCCATATACTCTCCACTCCTGCTGCCATCCGCGCACAAATTTTTCTTGATTTTTGTGTTACATCGTCAGGAAACTAACACCATACTGTACAATAAAATCTAATATGGTAATAATGACCCCCAGCACAAGAGAAATGGCAACAACGGCAACTGTCTGCCTGATGATAGATGTCTTATCGGGCCATGAAACCTTTTTGAATTCAACTTTTACACCGTCAAAGAATCCTGTTTTGTTTCCTTTCTTTGAGGAATCTCCCATTTTTTACTCCTTTACTACTTTGTTTCTTTGTGCAACGTATGTTTCTTGCAGAATCTACAATACTTTTTTATTTCCATTCTGTCCGGATGGGTTTTCTTATCTTTTGTCGTATTGTAGTTACGTCTTTTACATTCTGTACATGCCAGTGTTATTCTTGTACGCATTTTTCCACCTCCAAGCGTCATTTCGAGCATAAAAAAAAGACCTAAATCTCATCTCGTCTTGTCAATATAACATAAGAAATTCCATACGTCAATCCTTTTTCCAAAAATCCCGAAAAAATCCTGTAAAATTGGGCAAAGAACCTTGTAAGACACCCAAAAAAGTGCTATTATATTTTTAAGTCTAAACGGATTTTTATGCCCATTTCAAGGAAGAAAGGAGGGGGACTTATGGCTTATAATGCTGTCCAAAATAATGTCTATAATTACTACCTGCCTGCCTGCGTTCCTAAAAACGCCGGAAAATATGATGCCCATAAACGCAGTGAGCTTCGCAGCATTTATAATTCCATTATAAAACTCAACAAAGAATCCCCTCTGTATATGCTTGCCAACAGGCGGACATCCGCCCAGTTCGCGATACAGCTCAAAGAGAATGCCCGCGGACTGCACATGGAACTCGCTTCTCTGGGCGGAAATCTCGACAGTCGGGATCTGCTGGAGCGCAAGGTGGCCTATTCGAGCAATGAAGATCTGGCCACCGCCAAATTCATCGGCGACCCCACTTCCCTTGCCGACGTAAAGACTCTCCATATGGAAGTACAGTCCCTGGCAGCCACCCAGGTGAATCTCGGAAATTTCCTGAAAAACGATTCCCCTGCCGCCCTGCCGCCTGACTCGTACTCTTTCGATATCAACATAAATGACATGAACTATGAGTTCCAGTTTACCATCCGAAGCGGTGAGACCAACCGCAATATTCTGAACCGCCTCGGACGGCTGATCAACAACTCCGGTATCGGTCTGAAAGCAGAAGTTATAGACGGGGAAGACTCCACCTCCTCCCTCCGGATCGAGTCGGAGGCCACCGGGCTGAAACCGGATAAAGCCAGCCTTTTTTCCGTCTCCGATGACAATACCAGCAAAACTTCCGGCATGGTTGATTATCTGGGTCTGGACTATGTTTCCCGCGAAGCCTCCAACGCCAGATTTACTCTGAACGGAGCCCCGAGAGAATCCTATTCCAACACCTTTACTCTGGATAAGATTTACGAGATCCGGCTCCACGGCGTCAGCGCAGAGGAAAACAGCATGGTGGAAATCGGATTAAAATCGGACTATGAGGCGCTCGCCGACAATGTAGCGATGCTGGCCGGAAGTTACAACAGCTTTTTGGGTGCTGTAGACAACTTTAAATCGTTGCAGAGCAGTTCGGGCAAGTTAAAGGGGGAGATGGCGGGAATCGCCTCCCTCTACAAGGACAGCCTGTTGGACATCGGACTGAATGTGCAGGATGACGGCAGCATCAACGTAAACAGGGAAGAACTCTCCAGTGCCATTCATTCCAGCAACGCGGACGATAAATTTCAGGTGATAAAAAATTTTACCCAGCAGATTTTCCGCAAAACCAGCCAGATATCCTTAAATCCCATGCGGTATGTGGATAAGACTGTTGTCGCCTACAAAAATCCGGGACACAATTTCGCGGCACCCTATCTTTCCAGCAACTATACCGGGATGCTTTTTAACTACTACTGCTGAGAACGCTGTCGGCTATGCTTGCAACGTTCTTTTTTCTTCCAGATCCGCCATCTTCAGCGCCTCCGCTATCGTCTTATCCATATCATAATAGCGGTACTGTCCAAGCCTTCCTCCAAAAAGCACATTCCTCTCCCTTTTTGCCAGTTCCCGATACGCTTCGTAGAGACGGTTGTTTTTCTCATCGTTCACCGGATAATATGGCTCGTCCCCCTTTTCCCACTCTGCGGGATACTCTTTCGTGATCACCGTGCCGGGCTGTCTCCCGAATTCAAAATGCTTGTGCTCAATAATGCGTGTGTAGGGAACTTCTCTCTCCGTATAGTTCACCACCGCATTGCCCTGATAGTTTTCCTCCTCCGGCATCTCCTTCGTCTCGAAACGCAGGGAGCGATATTCCAATGTTCCAAGCTCATATCCAAAATATTCGTCTATCATCCCCGTATAGAGCAGTTTGTCGTAAGTGATATCCCGGTTTTTCATCTGAAACCCCTCCCAGGATATCCCTGTCTGCCGCGGGATCCCATCCAGCAGTTTTTCCACCATTTGTGTGTATCCTCCGATCGGGATCCCCTGATAAGGATCGTCAAAATAATTGTTGTCATAGGTAAAGCGAAACGGCAGCCTTTTGATCAGAAACGCGGGCAGTTCTCTGCAGTCCCTTCCCCACTGTTTCTCCGTGTATCCTTTCACCAGTTTCTCATATATGTCCCTGCCTGCCAGAGACAACGCCTGCTCCTCCAGATTCTTCGGTTCTCTGCCGGCATACGCGGATACCTGCTGTGCTATCTTTGCCTTCGCCTGCGCCGGCGTCCTGATATTCCACAGTTTGCTGAAAGTGTTCATATTGAACGGCAGATTGTAAAGCTCGTCTCTATAGACCGCCACCGGAGAATTGACATAGTGATTAAATTCGGCAAACTGCCCTGCATACTCCCAGATCTCTCTGTCGGAGGTGCGAAAAATATGCGCCCCGTAGCAATGTACTGAAATACCGAGCTGCTCCCGCGTATAGATGTTTCCCCCGATATGGTCCCGCTTATCGATGATATAACAGCTTCTGCCCCTTTTTTTCATCTCATGGGCAAATACGCTCCCGAAAAGCCCTGCCCCCACGATCAGATAATCATAGTGCATATCTTTATTCCTCTCCAAAATATTTTATAATAAATATTCACAAGTTATGTCTTGCCTGTTTCTCCAAAATATAATAAAATAAACTTAACTAAAAAATAGAAGGAGTTTTGGTTATGAGTGAACTGGACTTTGCAAAGGTAGGCTTAAAAATGAAACAGCTTCGCGTAGAGCAGGGCTATACGCAGGAAATGGTGGCAGAGGATTTGGATTGTACCGTTGCTTTTGTCAGCAATCTGGAAAACAATCGTGCGAAACTGAATCTTCGGGTTCTTCTCTATTATTCTAAACTCTGCAACGTAACTATCGACGAGATTCTTGAACCGGGTTTCACAGACCGCACCCCTCAGGAGACAAGCAAAGCGATGAACACGGAGCTGCTTCGCATTTTCCAGAGCTATGAACCCGACGAACAAAAGAAGATTCTGAAAACATTAAAACTGTGGAAGAGAGGCTGATAAGCCTCTCATTTTTTCTTGTCCATAAACTGTGAATCCACATAGTTCAGTTTTTTCATATTATTGTAGTAGCTGCGAGCCGCCTTTCCGTTATCGCGTCTTTGCCGCAATGCGGCGCTCTCTCTCCTCGCATAGTTGTTTACTTCCAGTTTGATGCGGTTTTCCTCCGCCTGGATCAACACATTCTTTTCGCTGATCTCCGCAATCATATCCTGCATCTTCCTGATATAGCCCGCATAATTTTCCTTATGGCGGATCATCTCCTCCCGGACTCTGTCGTAGACCTGCTCAAAACCGTCGTCCAGGGAGTCAATACTCTCCGCGAGTTCCACCTTCTCATTGATACTCTTATCAAAGGCCTCCATATCCATGCTCTCTTCCCTCAGCATGTCGGCCTCCTTTTTCTGATGATCCATGATCCTGTTCAATATTTCCAGTTTCTTTTTTAAACTGTCCTGCAGCATATCCAGATATGTGTCCATCCGCTCTGTTCCTTTCCGCCATAATACCCTATCGTCAATAAAAATACGGAAAATGGTCATGACTTTCGCATGACCATTTTATCCGGAATTTATATCACTGTTTTTTTGTTTTGTTTGCTTCCATTACCTGTTTCCAGGTATCCCGCATGCTTCTGAGATGCGTATTCACTTCTTCGAGAATCTCCGGATCTTTCTTTATATTTCCCTCCAGCAGCCTCTGCAGCATATAGACATACACTCTGTCAAAGTCCTTGGACACCTCGTACTTGGAATCCAGCGTTGCGCGAAACTCATTGATGATCTTTTCTACTTTGACGATATTATTGTGGGCTTTCTCGACATCTTTTTTCTCGATCGCCATGATGGCAATATTGGTAAATTTGATCGCCCCGTCATAAAGCATCAGTGTCAGCTCAGCCGGTGAAGCCGTTAAGACCTTACTGTTATTGTACTGCGCGTACTGATTCATAGATCTCAATTCATCTTCCTCCACTTTTTACCATCAACCGAACAGGCTCGAAATGGAACTCTCCTTGGAATTCAGCTTGGATAACGCTACTTCCATCTGGGAGAATTTCTGATACCATCTGTCGATGTAATCGTTCAGCTTATCCTGCTCCGTCTTGATCTTGCTCTCGTATTTTTCCAGCTCGCTGCTCATCAGCTTATCGTTGTACACGGTAAAGGAACTGCTGTAAGTCGTACGGCCCATCTTCTCATCCAGCGCGTTGTACAGATTTGTGCTGAGCTGCTTAAAGAATTCTACCACGGTATCCGGATTGTTTGCAATAGCTTTCTTCAGTTTTTCCTCATTATTTTTTACGGTCGAGTCGTCCGGATCTCCGTTGATATGGTAGGCGTTCTTCTCATTGTCCTTCGCCTTGAAGTAACCCAACGTCTCGATACCGAAGTAAGAAAGATAGATATCTTTCCCCTTGTTTATTCCCTCGACGCCCGGCAGATGGGTCGTCATCATCGCTTCTTTCATCGCGTTCGCCACGCCGGACAGGGTGGAATCACGCCGAAGCAGCGCATCCTTGATCTTCTTCTCCCACTCCTCCACTTCCGTGTCGGACAGAGCGTCTTTCTCCGCGCTGGTCAGCGGCTCATACTTGGAAGCGCTCTCCGCATTGTAGAGCTTATCCATCTCGTTGATGAGCTCATTATATTTTTTGATGAAGCCTTTGATGGTATCATAGATACCGTCGGTGTCCTGCTGGGTCGTCAGGGTGATTGTCTCGCCCTCCGTCTCCTTCAGCGCCGTTATCGTGAGACCATTGATTTCAAAGGTATTGGTGGAAGAGGTAAACACGGCACCGTTCAACTCGATCTCGGAGTCCACGCCCTGGATCATGGTCGCGCCATCCGTACCCTTGGAGTAACCGTCGCTGTTATAATAGGACGAATAATCCAGCCCGAGATTCTTCAGTGCCGCTGCGGAATCCGCATCCCCACTCACAGCGCGGATATCAAAATGCGCATCCGCCCCGCTCTCCTTTGCGCTGATAAAAAAGCGCCCGGTAGCTTCGTCAAATTTGGCATTCAGTCCGGCTTCGCTAAATTTTTCAGTCAGATCCGCCACGGTCTCATTGCCGTTAATGCTGATCTCCTGCTTCTTTCCGCCGATCTCCAGCTCAAATTTCGTTTCCTTCTCTATCCCGATATCGGATAACTGTGTATCACCCGTTACCTTATTATTTCCGTTCTTTGACGTCAGTTTTCCGCCTGTCAGGTACGCCGTCGTCGCAATCTTGTTCACCTTCAGGGACTGCGTTCCGTTCACCGCGTTGCCGCCCGTGACAACGCTGACCGCATCCGGGTTGGAAACCTTCGTTGTCTTCTTTGTGTAAGCGGAATCAAAACGCAGATCGCTCAGCACATCCGTGTAGAAAGAATATATCTTGGAGTTCAGTTCTTTCCACGCATCTATCTTCCAGCTCAGTTTCGTCTGGTCCTTTTTTATTTTGTCCACTTTCATGGAACGGGCGCTGGCCAGCTCTGTGATAATGGATTCCGTATCCAGACCGGAATTCATTCCGGTAATTCGAATTGTCATACTCTATCCTGCCTCCTGTTTTTCAAAAACTTCGTTTTTCAACCTCTCTCATCGATAAGAATACCGGCAATCTCCCATACCTTGGCAATCATATCGAGTGTCTTTTCCGGAGGAACTTCTTTGATCACTTCCTTCGTATCCTTGTCAACGATCTTGATCGTCAGTCTGTTGGTCTTTTCATGAATACCGAATATGGCGGAAGAATGGCTCAGATTTTTATTCAGCTGCTCCACCGCCTTCTTGATTTTCTCATTATGCTGTTTCGCGTTCTCGGCATAATTGTAGTTGCCGTCTTCCTTCTGACCGCTGCCGGTATTTTCGGCATTGTTCTCGGACGCTTCCGTAGCTGCCGCTACGGACATCGTGGTAGGATCAATGTTGTTTACTTGAGTCTCGGCAGGGTTCGCCTCCGTGCTAACCGGCTCCGTTCTCTGTGTTGCATTCTGCTGCAGGGGCTGTGCCTGCATTGTCATAATACTTCCTAATGGTTCTATTGCCACTTTGATCACCTCCGTGTGAGACATTTTTTTAGACTTCTTATTCTGTATATCGGATAAATGTCGAAAATCTTTAGTCCTGCCCACAAAAATTTTCACAAATGTTATCAAAAAAAGCCGCTTTTTTATAAAAGCAGCTTTTATCCGGCTTTCAGAACAGATTGCCCAGCGCTTCCAGGTTCTCCGCCGCGTTCATCGCTTCCTTGTTCGCCTCCTGAATCTGAAGGTACACTTCCTTTCTGTAGATGGGCACTTCCTTCGGTGCCGAAATGCCGATCTTCACCTGATCGCCCCTGATGTCAAGGATCGTGATCTCAATATCGTTGTTGATGACAAGGGCTTCATTTTTCTTTCTGGATAATGCCAGCATCTTATTCACCCGCCCTTTCTTTCTTTTTCTGCAAAATATCATAGATCATGAACTTCACCGGAAATTCTCCGGCTTCGCTGTCTATAATGATCTGGCAGCCCGTCTTGTTCTCCGCATTCAGAATGATCGGCGCCTGCAGATTCACGCTCATCTGCTTCAGATCTTTCGGCACGGTCACCGTCACGAGTACCAGTATCTCCTCCGGGTCCAGTTTCCCGAGCGGCTTTAACAGTTCATCCTCCACCACCGGGTTGTAGCTCTCCTTCACATAGAGCGGATCCATCACCGGTATCGCGAAAGCAGGCTCATCCAGGGACTGCAGCCATTTGATACCCCCCGCCTTTTCCGCGTCGTAGAGCAGTGTAAACTTTTTCAAGTCCGGAAAGCCTATGATACCGCTGCCGAACGTAATGATCTTGGTATCATCGATCTCAATTTCTCCAAACACTCTGGTCGTTATTACCATACCCTTCTCCTCTTCCATTTGTAATATACATCATACTATATTTTTTAAATGAAATCCATCAGATTTACCTGCATGATCTTACCGGTGGCTTTCAGTGCCGCCTCATAAGTCATCTCCGCGCTGGTCAGCTGCACTACCGCCTCCGAGAGATCCGTGTCCTCGTTCTCGGACTTCAGCGTGTCGAAAGTAGCCTTCGTGGAACAGAGCCTGCTGCTCACCAGTTCCAGCCTGCTGCTCCTCGCGCCGCAGCTCGTCACCGCCACATTCACCTCGTCCAGAAAGCCCTGCATCACGGTAATTCCGCCCTTAAACTTCGCCTGCACCACCTGTCTCTCGTAGGTGAGCGCCTTGTTCGCCGCGTCCAGCTGATCGTTGAGTTCTTTCTGCTTGGCAGGATCCGTCTCTTTCTCCAGAAGACCTTTCAGCGTGGTCACCACATCCTCCACCTTCTTCATCTTCTCCAGAGCCTGTATCATATCGTCCACTTCCCTGTTGACGGACGGATTAAAACACTCCTCCGCAATCGTGTTGACCTGCAGGCGCTGGTTAAATCCCACGTCATACTCGATCACCTGACGGTCACTGCCGTGCTCCAGATAACCGGGGTTATATACAAGGTCGTTCGCCGTATCCGGAGCGGCGGGCGTCGAATCCAGAGTCCCGTCTTTTCCCGCTGTCACACAGTAAAAATAGTGCTCCGGCCTCAGATCCCCGTCTTTGAACTCCGATTTCTGGTAGGTCACTCTGAACTCTCCCTCATTAACATTGCTGGTAAGAGGGTCATCCACCAGACCGGAAAGCTCTTTATAGATATCCTCGCCCAGAAGCAGTTCACCGGTGTCGGCGAGATAGATCACATCATTCTCATGACCGGTCTGCCCGATCATCGTATAAGGACTTGGAACATCCGTCGATTTCGCCGTCGTAATACCGACGCCGCCCGGGACGGGTATTCCATCTACCGTTTTCCCATTTCCGTCAATTTTTACCGTCTGCCCGTTCTTGTCAAGGTATTCCAGAGCGGGCATTACATTCTCCTCACACCCTTTATAGGACAGCCTGATGCGGTGGTACTCCGCCTTGTCGATAAGCTGTTCCTTCACATCCACATAGTCGCCCTGCGTTCCCTCACGCAGATCGGTGAGATCCTGCCAGTTTCCCCCCGCATCCTGAAAACTGGTATCCACAAACGTATTGGTCTTCAGATCCTCCGCCGTGAACTGCTCCGTGATCTGATAGGGCTTCTTTGTATTCTCCCCGAACATCAGGGAACTCTCCGTGCGATAGCCGGTAAAGACATAACGCCCCGCGTAATCCGCGTCCCCGGTGGCATACACTTCCTTCTGCAGAGACTTGAGCTGCTCTAAGATAATATCTCTGTTCTGACTGGTCAGATATTCATTGGCGCCCTTATCGTACTGCTTGATCATATCCGTGATGACTTCCGTCACCTGCTGCATCGCGTCCTCCGTCGTCTTCAGCCACGCGTCGGAATCCTTCGCGTTGCGGGAGTAATACTGTGTGATCTCCACCACGCTGCTGCGAAGCCTGAGCGCCCTGATCGCCACGATCGGATCGTCGGAAGGCCTTACGATCTTCTTTCCGGAAGTAACCTGGCTGCTCCGGTAGTCCTCCGCCACCTTCGCCAGGTTGATATTGGAAAGTGAATTATTCTGCATGATCTTATTTGTGATTCTCATACTGTTCTCCTATAAAATGCAAGTTTCCTTTACACCCCGGTCTCCAGGATCAGTCTGTCATAAACCTCCGAAAAGGTGGATATCAGTTTACACGCCAGCGTATAGCTGTCCTGCAGGTGCACCACGCTCAGCGCCTCCTCGTCCTCGTCCACTCCGGAGATGGAAAGTCTCTGATTTTCCAGAGATTTCCTGAGCACCAGATAATTTTCTTCAAAAGTCTCCGCACTGCCCGCCGCCAGCGTGATATCCCCCAGCACACAGGTCAGAAATTCTCCCGCGTTAGCTCCTCTGAAGCTCAGCTTCGAAGCATTTGACAGAGTGTCCAAAATCTCTTTCATATTGTCGTACTGGGATTCCCCGTCCGACTCCGGATCTTTCTTGACGCCCAGCAGTTCCGGGTTGGTCTTCATGGCATCCAGTATCGTAAAGTTTGCCGCCGTCATCCGGAAGTAGGTATCGTCCTGACAGGATATCGTGTAAGACTGCCCCGCTTTGTAATCTCCCGAGAACAGATCCACACTGCTCCCGCCTGCCGCATCCGTGTGATCAAACCTTCCCTCCGTACTGTCCGGGTAATCGGATGTAAACATCAGACATCCCGGTTTTCCGTCGTCCGTATAACCGGACTTCAGAATCTCATTCACCGATCGGGAGAAGAGCCTGAGCCACTCGTTCATCTGCTCCTGATAATAGGGGATACCCTGGTAATCGATGCTGCTCCCGGTGGACGCATTCTTCTCATTGATTTTGATATCGATATGTTCCCCCTCAGCCAGCGTCAAAGTATAGCTGCAGTTTCCGTTCGCATCTCTCGTAAAGGTCCACCCGTCATATTTGTAGAGTGTATTTCCGATATTGACCGTGCCGGATTCCGCCAGCGTACATTTATTCAAATCGGTCAGATGTTCCTCACTCACGCTGACCGTGACAGTCTGAACAGGGCGCCCGTCCTTGCCTATCACGACATTTCCGTTCGCGTCCAGCTTATCCTGCGCGTTGCCGACGACCTTCCCCTGGAAGTTCTCCCCGTTATTGCCGTCCCTAAGGTTCAGAAGCCCCGACAGCGCTCCACCCATCTGGGAGTTCGTGTTGTTGAACATATCGCCGCCCACCCAGTAGATATCATACAGTCCCGCGATATCGCTCTGATTGACCTTGTCGTTCGCCACCCTCGCCCTGCACTCCAACTCAAATCTCATGTTGTTGTCCACCAGCATCTGCCCGCCGGCGATCCGCACCATATAGCGGGTGGCCCCGGTCTCCCTGTCGGGGTCGTTGCTGTCGTAGATAGGGCTCTCCGTCACCTCCACATCCACGATCTGAGAGAGCTGATCCACAAGCACATCCCTCTTGTCGCGAAGCTCATTCGCCTTGCTGCCGGCGAGCTCCACCACGTTGATCTGTTTATTCAACGTCTGGATCTCCTTGCTGATCGAATTGATCTGTTCCACCCGCACCTTGATTTCATCGTTGATGTCCTTCTGCAGCCTCTCCAGATTTTTGGAGGCCGTGTTAAAGTACTCCACCAGCTTTTCCGCTGTCCCCACAAAGTCCTTTTTCGCGGTGGCGTCCCCCGCATTTTTCAGGACTTCCTCTATGCCGAGCACTTTCATATTGTCAAATACCGATTTAAAGCCGGTCTTGCCGTCATCGTTAAAGTAGTTCTGAACCATCTGCATGTAATAGTTCTTCGTCGTATATTCCCCGTAGCTGGTCTCGTTCTCGCGGTATTTGGTGTCGTAAAATTCATCCCGGATCCTCTCGATCGCCAGCGTCTGCACGCCGGCTCCGGAGCAGCCGTAAGTCGCAAAAGCGCGAAGCGGATCCGCCGCCTGCTGCACGACCCTCTGTCTGCTGTAGCCCTCCGTGTCTTTGTTGGATATGTTGTTTGCCGCCGTATTGAGCGCCGCATTCGCCGCCCGAAGTCCCGAGCCCGCTATATTAAGTCCAAAAAATGTAGAAGCCATTTTTCTCTCCTCCGATTTTATGCGCCGAACTGGTTGAGCATATTCTCCAGCATGCTGTTCAGCGTTGTGATATATCTGCTCGCCACATTGTAGGCGTTCTGGAATTTGATCATAAACTGCAGTTCCTCATCCGTGGAGACGCCGAGCACCTGTTCTCTCGCAAAACTTGCCTCCTCCTGTGTGTCGAGCTGGTATTCATAGAGCAGCTTATTTACGTTTCCGGTGTTAGCCACCTGGTACACGAGATCGTTGTAGTACTCTGAAAAGCTGGAACGTTTTTCCGTGTTGGGATTCAACGTGTAATCCTGTTTGGAGAAAGCGTCCTTCAGTTTCCCGGTAGTCACATAGTCCGCCTCCCCCGTCTCCGTCACAAAGCTGAGCAGAGCCGGCTGCTGTAAAAATTTCTCGTTGACCCGGATGTTCCCCACGTGCCAGCCTTCTACGTCGCTGATCCGGACAAAGAGAGCGTCGTCCACCTCCGCGTATTCGTCCGGCGTCATGGTGTCCGGATCCACGCTTCCATCCGTGTAGCCGGCCTCCTTTAAGATCTTGTTGACTTCAATGGCGATATTGCTGATCAGCTTGTCGAACTCCGCCTGAATGTTCATGCAGATCGACGGCGCGATTTTCTGATTGTATTCCTCCGCATTCTCCATCTCGCTGCAGTTGGCAGAGTGATCGCCCCTCACCAGCAGGATGGCTTTCAGTCTGCCGACATCCGTGTTGGCGGCACTGGATATCTCGCTCTCGAGATTAAACACCTGCCCTTTCTTCACCTCTTCCGGGCTGTAGACCACCTCGCCCTTCTCATTGAGGCTGCTCTCTATAATGTGGGGCCAGAACGGGGTGTAAAATCCGCTCTCATTTTCGTCCAGTTTCATCTCATAACAGGTCGTGCGCTTCACAAAGTCCACGCCTTCTATCTGAACCGAGACATAGCCGTCTGTATCTTCCGAGTAAGATATATTGCACAGTTCCGACATCTGATCCAGAATGTAGTTCCTCTCATCCTTGAAATCATTGGCTTTCTCCATGCCGCCGACCTCAATGTTGACGATCTGTTTGTTCAGCTCGGTCAGACGCTTCCCGTACTCGTTCAGCTTATCCACATGTTTTTTTACTTCTCTGTTGAGATTGTACTGGTAGTCCTGAAGACTCTTGTAAACCTTGCTCGCACGCTCCATCAGCGTCTGTGCCTTGGAAACAAAAAGCCCCTGATTTACCGCGCTCTCAGGGTGTTCCGCCAGTTCCTGTATAGTCTTCCAGTACTCGTCGATCGCCTCGCCGAAATTCTTGTCGCCCATCTCGCTGAGCAGATCCTGCACATGAGTCAACGTCTCATAGGACACTTCATAGAAAGCGCTCCTGCCCGACTCTCTCCTATAAACCTGATCCAGGAAAAAATTTCTGACCTGCCTTGTCTCCGCATAGCGGACGCCCATGCCGATTTCTTTGGCCGCCACCTTCGTCGTGGCCTCCGAAAGAATGTTGTAATGACGTGTAGACTGAGATACCTGCTGCCTTGTATAGCCCTTGGTATCCGCATTAGATACGTTGTGTGCTGTTGTATTCAAAGCGTCGGAAGCGACTTTCAGAGCCGTAGTTCCGACGTACAGTCCGCTGAATAATGACATACTCTCACCTCAAATGTTATTGTTTCGCATCAAATCTTCCCCTCGCACCTCCTATAACGGATCCGTCGCTGTAAGCGTCTCTGTTATAGTTTGCCGTCTCGGGCGCGGATTTCATTGCCTGATAGACGTTCAGTTCAAACTGTGCCATCTCAAGAGCCTTCTCGATCAGATCCAGATTGTGCTCGTTGATCTGCTTCATACGGTATACTACCGTCTTCAGCCGGTTCTGGCAGGCTTCCATCTGTGCCTTCTCCACCGGTCTCCTCTCGAGAATCCGAATCATATCCGCGAGTTTCAGTGCCTCAACATCCGTGTTAAGTACGCCTGCAATTTCTTTCATCACATTTCGTCTTTCATTCTCAATGCGATTAATTCTGCCCGCTGCAAGCTGCTCCTCGTCCGTGATAGCCTGCAGCGTCTCGAGATCCCCTTTGATGACCGCGGGGGTCTTTTTCATGGATAACTCTACCAGTGCCTCGTATTCATCGCTCTCCCTGTTCAAAGTATCCATTAAATTTTCGATCAGGCTCGCCACTGGTTATTCCCTCATTTCTCAAATTTGTCCCGCTGCTCTCAGCAGCTTGTCAGCAAATTTTTCACCGCTCACATCATAAGTTCCGTTATTCACCGCAGCTCTGATCGGCTCAGTAATATCTGTCCTGATATCCGGCGCTGCTGCCACTGCCTGCTTTGCCGTCTGAATTTCTTTACCGATATTAGAGATCACCAGGCCGTCCTTACGGCTGACAGTCTCGGCTTTTTTCCCCGCCGGCGACTTCTGGTTGTTATACATTTGCTGTACTTGAATATAAGGATTTATTTTCATAACAGTTTCCTCCTTATGTTTTATACTTATTGTATCGGACATTTCAGAAAAGACTTTAGAGCGGAGAGGAAATTCTTCTCATAATCTTTTCTCCGTTGTCTCTCAGCCATTTCCGGCGCTTCCTGTAGTCCGGCAGCACTCGCTCCACCTCCGCCCAGAAATAGGGAGAATGGTTCATCTCCAGCCGGTGACACAGCTCATGTACCACCACATAATCTATAATTTCCGGCGGCATCAGCATCAGAAGACAGTTAAAATTCAAATTTCCGGCGCTGCTGCAGCTCCCCCAGCGGGTTCTCTGATTCCGGATCGTGATCCTGCCGCAGCTCACTCCGATCAGACTCGCGTAGACGGCGACACGCCCCGGTATATACTCCGCCGCTTCCTCAGCAAGTCCGCGAAGCTCCTCAGCCGTGAGAATATCCTCCGGCTCCGCTTTTAACGCCTCCTGCCGCTCCATCATCTTCCGCATATTTTTTTCGATCCAGTCGGTTCTCTCCCCGATAAATTTCCGCACAGCAGAATCGGGCATCCGCAAGGGTGCCCGCACTGTCAGCTGCAGATCTTCATCGATCTGAATCGAAATCGTCTTTCTCCTGCTCCGGATGATCCGGATATCCGACGGTATCCACCTGTTTTCTCCGTCTTCCTCTCTTTTTATAATCCGCCTCAATTTTTTCTTCCATCCGTATTTTTCTTTTTCCTCTCCGATCATCCGCCGCACCCGCGCAGAACCGCACATCCCCGGACATCTGTCGCTTCTCAGTCCTTCTCCTTTTCCGGCTCGATATGGGGCAGATTCCATCGGTAATAAGCGGCAAAAAAGCGGATCATCACCACAATCAGCGATGAGATCACCACAGCCGGGATCTGCCCGAATCCCCGGTAGATCAGAGCGCATATCAGCGCACCCGCCACAGAGGCGCAGGCATAGATATGTCTGACAAAAATATACGGCGGGACTCCTGCCATCACATCCCGCAGCAGTCCGCCGCCCACTCCTGTCAACGTTCCTAAAAACGTGAGCAGAAAGGTATTCTCCAGATAACCGTTATGGATTCCGGTTGTCACACCGACGACTGTAAATATTCCCAGGCCGACGGAATCCATGGCCAGCATCGCTCTGTCGTACATAAGTCCGAAATTCCCCTGCAGCAGATCTCTTTTCACATACAGAACCGTGAAGATCAGCAGGGCAGTCACTACCGCCACAACCACATAGACCGGTCGGATCAGGGCTCCCGGCACATTTCCAAGCATCACATCCCTCATCATGCCGCCGCCCACGGCAGTCACCACACCCAGCACGCATACTCCGAAAGCATCCATCCGTCTGCTGATGCCCGTCATCGCTCCGGATGCCGCAAAAGCGACTGTCCCGGTTATCTCCATACAAAATATTATAAATGCCTGTACATCCATCTTCAGCCCTTTTTCATCACAAAAAAGTTGTCCACTTCCTTCTTGATCGCTTCCGGCTGCAGGCTTTTCAGCAGGTATCCCGCAGGTTTTAAGGACATCACATTTTTCACGCTGGCCGGATCGCTTCTTCCGGTCAGAAAGATCACCGGCAGTTTCGCAAAAGCCTCCTCCGAGCGAAGCATCTCTAACGTCTGCCTTCCGTCGCACACGGGCATCTCATAATCCAGCAGAAGAAGATCCGGCATATCCAGTGTGATCGCCCGGATCGCCGCTATCCCGGACTCTGCCTGCGTAACCTCGTAGTCCTCCTTCAACAGATCGCTGATGTAATATCGTATCGTTTTGGAATCGTCCACCACCAGAATCTTGGGCCGGGGATGCGCGTTTTTCTCCGCCGCTCTCTCCTCTTTCTTCCTCAGGTACTCTTCCACCTCGCTTATCGCGTTATCCGCCTCGATCGGCGTCCCGATGCCTCCCTCCAGCAGATGAGGCGCGATCATGCAGTACGCAAAGTAACCGGCCCCGCCGGTATTAAAGAGCAGACTCACCTGCATGTTCTCCCGCTCGAACACCTTCTGGAACTGCTCGTAAGACAAAAGATTTTCTTCCTTCAGCTCATACTCTTCCACCCCCGGAAGATATTCCATGATCCGCTTTACAAACTGTCTCGCCGTATACCTGGCTGCGTGCATCAGCATCGTATCCATTTTATTTGACTGGATGCCGAGAATTTTTCCGATGGTATTGATCAACAGATTCTCCTCCAACACCAGAAATACCTGCAGACGTTTCTTCCCGCTCTTCTTCCCATAGACCAGGCGGCAATAGACTCCCTCTCCGAATTTTTCCCCCCGGTAGGAATCGCTGATCATCTGAGATTCCAGATGAAACATGTCGAATACCATCTGGATGATCACTTTCCTTATCGCCTCGATTTCCTCCTCCGGGAGAAGATTTTCCCATTTTTTCACAGGCTTTCCCACGATCGCCATATCTTCCGTCAGCGTATGCCCGATCAGCCAGCCGGTGCACACTCCCAGAAAATGATCCACCGCATCGCCGGAATACCCCTTCATCTCCAGTTCCCTCTCCAACGCCGGAAGAGTATTCTCGCGGAATCCTTTATGTATCTTTTTGTGTTCTTTCAGCTCCGCATAGTGTATGGAATCCATATACATCTCTTCGCTGGCGAAGTGTTTCAGCGCATGACCTTTGAAGAATTTAATGCCTTCCTGACAAAGCCACTCATTATCCTTTCCTTCCTCCCGGAACGCAAAAAGTTTATTGATGATCTTAAAGAGCTGCTGATGCTCCCTGTCGATAATCTCCACTCCGGTATTAAATTCTTCCTTCCATTCAACTTTGTTTCCCATGCCTATAATCCCCCGTTATATATTTCGCTTCTTCTGCCTGTCTATGCATTCTTCTCCATCGCTTCCGCCACAGCCGCCTCGCAGCTCCGCATCGCCAGGATCGTCTTATCGAAAAGTTCATCCAGCTCCCAGCCGAGCTTCTCCGCCCCCTGGGAAATGATTTCTCGGGAACAGCCCGCCGCAAATCTCTTGTCCTTGAATTTCTTTTTCAAGCTCTTGCACTCCAGATCCATCGTGCTCTTAGAGGGACGCATCAACGCACAGGACCAGATCAACCCCGTCAGTTCATCCACCGCGTAGAGAACCTTTTCCATCTCCAGTTTCGGCTCCTCCTCGCTGCAAATTCCATAGCCATGGGAGCAGACGGCGCGGATCATGTCCTCGCTCACCCCCGCTTCCCCGAGAAGCTCCGGCGCTTTTTTGCAGTGTTCTTCCGGGTAAAGTTCAAAGTCGATATCGTGGAGAAGTCCGGTGATGCCCCAGAATTCTTCCTCCTCCCCATAGCCCAGCTCCTTCGCGAACCAGCGCATCACACCTTCCACCGTCAACGCATGCTGAATGTGAAACGGTTCTTTGTTGTACTTCCGAAGCAATACAAGCGCCTGCTCTCTGGAGATACTGCTCTGTTTCGCCGCAGCCCCGGACGCCTTCCTTGCACCCTTTTCGCTGTCGGAGGATTTTTTATCCATGCTCTTCATCGTCGGGAAGAGCAGCACATCCCGGATCGCCGGCTGATTTGTGAGAAGCATCACCAGCCTGTCGATCCCGTAACCGATCCCGCCTGTGGGCGGCATCCCGATCTCCAACGCGTTCAGGAAATCTTCGTCCGTCGTGTTGGCTTCCTCATCCCCCGCCGCCAGCGCTGCCTCCTGTGCCTTAAAACGCTCCCTCTGGTCGATCGGGTCATTCAGCTCGGAGTAAGCGTTACACATCTCTCTCGCCATAATAAAGAGCTCAAAACGCTCCACATAATCCGGTTTGTCCGGTTTTCTCTTGGTAAGCGGTGAAACTTCAACCGGATGGTCCATCACAAAAGTGGGCTGTATCAGGTGTTCTTCCACAAACTCCTCAAAGAACAGATTCAGGATATCTCCCTTTGTGTGTCGCTCCTCGTAGTGCACTTCCTTTTCGTCCGCCAGCTTTTTAGCCGCCGCCGTGTCCGCCACTTCATCGAAATCGACGCCGGTATATTTCCTGACTGCCTCCACCATCGTGATCCTCTCGAAAGGTTTTCCGAGATCGATGACTTCCTCCCCATAGGGGACTGTCGTCGTTCCGCAGACCTCTCTGGCCACCTGCCGGAACATATCCTCGGTCAGATCCATCATCCCGTTATAGTCCGTATAGGCCTGGTAGAGTTCCATCAGAGTGAACTCCGGATTATGCCTTGTGTCCAGCCCCTCATTGCGGAATACGCGCCCGATCTCGTAGACCCTCTCCATGCCGCCCACGATCAGTCTCTTCAGATACAGCTCCAGCGATATGCGCAGTTTTACGTCCTCGTTCAGCGCGTTATAGTGGGTCTCAAAGGGCCTGGCTGCCGCACCGCCGGCGTTGCCCACCAACATGGGGGTCTCCACCTCCAGAAATCCTCTCTCGTCCAGATAGCGCCGTATGGAGCTGATGATCTTTGACCGCGCCACAAAAGTCTTTCTCACGTCCTCATTCATGATCAGATCCGTGTATCTCTGCCGATACCGGATATCCGTATTTGTCAGCCCGTGCCACTTCTCCGGCAGAATCTGCAAAGATTTTGACAGCAACGTCACCTTCTCGGCGTGGACCGATATCTCGCCGGTCTTCGTCCGGAAGACAAAGCCTTCTATCCCCACCAGGTCGCCGATATCATATTTTTTGAAATCCGCGTAGGAATCCTCCCCGATGCTGTCGCGCGCCACATAGCACTGTATCATGCCCTCCAGATCCTGCACATGACAGAAGGATGCTTTTCCCATGATACGTTTGCTCATCATGCGGCCCGCCACCGACACGTGAGTATTCTCCAGCGTCTCAAAGTGATTCCTGATCTCCTCGCTGTGATGCGTCACATCGTACTTTGTGATCTGAAACGGATCCTTTCCCGCCTCCTGCAACACAGAAAGTTTCTCTCTTCTCACTTTCAGCAGCTGACCCAGATCCTGCTGTTTGTCTTTATTCTGATTCTCCGCCACTTTTATTCCCTTTCCTTCTTCCCAATCTTCAGCACCTGATACCGGATCTCTCCCACAGGAGCCTGTATGCTGATGGTCTCGCCTTCAGCCGCGCCGATCAGCGCCGCCCCCAGCGGAGACTCGTTGGATATCATATTCTTATCGGTATCCGCCTCACTCGAGCCGACGATCTGATATTCCAGATCCTCATTGAGCTCCAGATCTTTGATGTAGACCGTACTGCCGATACGGACGACGGAACTGTCCGTGTCTTCGTCCACGACTTCCACGTTGCTCAGCAGATTCTCAAGCTCTTCGATACGGGCATCCGCCTGTCTCTGCGCTTCTTTTGCCGCTTTATACTCCGCGTTCTCCGACAGGTCGCCCTGCGCCCTGGCCTCCTTGATCGCCTGTGTAATCTCTTTATATCTCTCATTTTTCAGATGATAAAGTTCATCCTCATATCTCTTTAAGCCTTCCGCGGTAAGAATATGTTTTTTCTCTTCCATCGTCCTACATTTTCCTTTCCTGATTCGTTGTATTGGAGCTCTGCCGATAATGTGCAGTGCTCACACTGCCTTCGCGCACATTATACCCACTTTCTTTCGACGTGTCAAGATTTCGCGCCAGATACAGGTACTCCGAGACATATTTTATATCGCCCCTGTTCCCGGCTATCTCCGCCCTTCGCTCCGAGACGGACCACAGGTCCTGATAGACGCATCCTCTGGGCAGCATCGCCCAGTCCGCACCGCCCTCCTGTCTGTCATCCAACACCAGCAGCCTCCTGATCTGACAGGTGACGAGTTCCTCCGGCTTTTTCACAAAAA
>ERZ779622.397-NODE-397-length-26539-cov-7.785078_pt1 | contig 26539 bp, 17 predicted proteins | sample MGYA00514188_ERZ779622 | MGnify/ENA primary metagenome ERZ779622 (study PRJEB29562, sample SAMEA4376702) | mouse gut metagenome | isolation source: Cecum | study: EMG produced TPA metagenomics assembly of the A DSS colitis mouse model was used to assess the... | reverse complement strand
GGATAATAAATAAGTTATTCTTCACCCCTATATCCCCGATAAGGGCTGGAATCCCTGGTTTTCCGGCAGATTGGGGAGTCGGGGAGCGGGGAGAGAGGTGAAGATATGGGTATACGGGCAAAACGGCAACCCTTCCGGAAATGACGCTGGATGAAATCGATGCGGCGGGGACGGAAGACGGACGCTATCGTCTCCGCACGATTCCACGTCTGGAAATCCGAAAGGATGTATTTGACGGATACTGCCTTGACGGAATACAGGAACGGTGATACTATCGCATATATACTTCCAGAATATGGGATGGGGAATGGATGATGACGGAAAGAGTTATGAAGAAAATGATAGATTTTTATGAGGGAAATCTGCATGATGTGAATCATTTTATGAAGGTTCATGCATATGCAGAAATGATCGGGAAGCTGGAGGGGCTGGATGAAAAGACGCAAAGGATTCTGGAACTGTCTGCAATCGTACATGATATAGCCTGCCCTCTATGTCGCCGGAAATATGGGAATGCGGATGGAAAGAAGCAGGAAGCGGAAAGCGAGGGCCTGTTATTGCCGTTTCTTGCTGAATTTAATCTGGCAGAGGAAGAAGAGCGGAGGATCTTTTTTCTCGTGACACACCACCATACCTATACAGATATAGAGGGGATAGACCACAGAATCCTTCTGGAAGCTGACTTTTTGGTTAATGCAGACGAAGCAGGTTACAGTCAGGAAGTGATTCGCGATTTTTGCAATCAGGTGTTCAGGACAAAATCCGGGATGGAATTGCTGACATCGCTCTATTTCCGAGTGCAATGAGCAGTATACGGCAGACATCTTGATTTTTGTTCCGCCGCAGCATAGTGGTTTCGCAGGCGGTCCGGTTCGCAATATCTGCTTTTTGGCAAGTATCACCGTCGTGATCAATCGCAGAACGCAGGTGTACAAATTACAAGCATAAATGTAAACAGCGTCAATGAAATGTAAAGAAATGTTTCATGCTTATGGTTAAATGGAGAGGTGGAAATTTGCGGTAAAGAATTTACAGATGAGGGCGTCCGTCATGCATTGTCTGCGTGTGTGGAAACAGGCAGGCGCCGGCGTGATCGTTGCGGTGATCGCAGGCTATGTGAGGATCAGGAGAAACTGGTCAGAATAAAAGAAAGACAGCTGTAACATGGGGGTAAAGTCGCTTAACGGATACATGAATTCAGGGATTCGAAGATAACGAATTTAGACTTCTTTTCGCCAATTTATTTATATACAGGACGGAATGTTGATGGTAAAATGTAATACATATACAAAACGGCATAAAGAAAATATATTTGTCGGTTGCTATAATATAGATAGCGTTTTTGGGACAACAGATCAATACCGGTGTCGCAGACAGTAAGAAAACAGGCATGAAAGAATGCCGTTTTGCCGGGAAGCGTGGGATTTATTTGGAAATCCTGCTCTTCCCGGCATTTTTTTAAAATGAAAGTTTTTCAACGAAAGGAGACTGTTATGGAAAAGTATCTAAACAAAAATTTACCGGCAAGGGAGCGTGCAGCCGACCTGCTGGGAAGGATGAGTCTGGAGGAGAAGATGGCACAGACAGCAGGGATCCTGGCCGTTCAGGGAAGAGAGGAGGAAATGAAGAAATTCCTGCAGCATGGAATCGGCCAGGTGAGTACGCTGGAATTTCGAAGGTGCGGTTCTATGGAAGAGGCTGCGCAGTGGCAGAGAAAGCTGCAGGATATTGTGATGGAGAAAAGCGAACATCATATACCGGCGGTATTTCATATGGAAGGTCTGTGCGGGGCATTTATTCAGGATATGACGGCATTTCCTTCCGGCGTGAACCGCGGTTCGACCTTTGACCCGGAATTGGAGCATAAGATCGGGGAGATTGTTTCCAGACAGGAAGCGGCCTGCGGCATCACGCAGATTCTGGCGCCGGTGCTGGACATTTCCAGAGATTCCAGGATGGGACGCCAGTCAGAACCTTATGGAGAAGACCCAGCGCTGGCAGCGGCTATGGGAACTGCCTTTACGAAAGGCATCCAGGAGACTGAGACGGCGGGACGCCGCCCGGAATCGGTGGCGAAGCATTTCCTGGGTTTCCACAATTCACAGGCCGGAATTCACGGGGCAAATGTAGACGCAGGAGACCGCCTGTTATCGGAAGTCTACGGGAAGCCGTTCCAGGCGGCGATACGGGATGCAGGCCTTCGCGGGGTGATGCCCTGCTACTGTTCCATCGGAGGGCTGCCCATCCATGCATCCAGACATTATCTGACAGATCTGCTCCGGACGGAAATGGGATTTGAGGGAGTCGTGGTATCGGATTACAGCGCGGTGGAAAATGTATATCGGGTACAGCATGTAGGCGAATCAAAGGGAGAAGCCGGGCTGCGCTGTATGAAAGCCGGAATGGATGTAGAACTTCCTATGCCGTCCTGCTACAACGAAGAAATGCAGGCGCGTTTTGCGGATGGCGGGGAAGAGATCGCAGTGCTTAACAGGGCGGTTCTACGGATCCTGGAAGCGAAGTTCCGTATGGGACTATTTGAAAACCCATACGCCCTGGCAGGTGAAGAGCTCAAGAAAACCGTGCACCATGAGAGGGACGATGAAGTGTCAAGACAGGCGGCACAGGAGTCTTTGATCCTTCTGAAAAACAATGGTGTGCTGCCCCTTACCGGTAAAGAAAAGACGATAGCGGTCATCGGGCCGCATGCGGGGAATGCCCGTTATTACTTTGGCGGATATACCCACCTGTCTATGGTGGAGGCAGTCCATGCGGCAGCCAATTCCATGGCAGGAGTCGGTGCAGGAGGAGATACCTCGGACATCCTGATGGATCGGATTCCGGGGACGAATGTACAGACGGACGAAACAGAAGAATTCCATCAGGTGCTGAAGAAGCTGCATCCAGCGTGCAGGAATCTGGTGGAGGTTTTACAGGCACAGCTGCCGGAAGCAAGGATTCTCCATGCGGCAGGCTATCCGAAAGCGGGAGCGGATACATCCGGATTTGAGGAAGCGCTTGCACTGGTCAGGGAAGCGGATGTGGTAATCCTGACCCTGGGCGGCAAAAATGGTTCCGGCTCCGTGGCGACTATGGGAGAGGGCGTTGACGGGGCGGATATCAATCTTCCGGCCTGCCAGGATGCGTTTCTACAGGAGGCAAAGAAATATAGGAAACCATTGATCGGGGTGCATTTTGACGGGAGACCGGTTTCCAGTGATACGGCAGATGAGCTTCTGGATGCACTGATCGAAGCATGGTCTCCGGCTGTATTCGGCGCGGAAGCAGTCGTAAACGTCCTGACCGGGTCTTACAATCCCTCCGGGAAGCTGCCTCTTTGTGTGGCACGGACTGTGGGTCAGATTCCGGTTTATTATAACCATCCCAACGGCTCCGCATGGCATCAGGGAGAAAGCATCGGCTTCCAGGACTACGTGGATATGCCGCATACGCCTCGATATTTCTTTGGGCACGGGCTGTCCTATACCACATTTGCCTATCAGGATCTGGTGCTGGAGAAAAAGACTGTGAATCCGGCGGAAGATCTGAAGATTTCTCTGGTGGTCAAGAATACCGGGAAAGTATCCGGCACGGAAGTGGTACAGCTCTATCTGAGGGACGAGCAGGCTTCCATGACCCGTCCGGTAAAGGAACTGCAGGGATTTGCAAGAGTGAGCCTTGCACCGGGAGAGGAGAAGAAAGTGGAATTTATCGTCAGTCCAAGTCAGACTGCGTTTTTGGACGAAGACATGCGATGGAAGATTGAAAAGGGAGAGATCAAAGTACAGGTTGGCGCTTCTTCGGAGGACATCAGGCTGGAGGATGCATTTGTGATCAGGGAAAATCTGTGGATTGAGGGAAGAGAGCGCCGGTTCTATGCGGATGTATCGGTGCATGATCCGGAGTAAAGTATAGTAAACGACATGTACTATCACAGTCGAAATGCGCATAAACTGCGCATTTACGACCCATTACAGTAGATTATGAGAGCATTTGCGCCTCGCCGCAGGCGACTTGGAATGCGCAAATGCCGTTACTATGAGCAGCTGGAAGCTGTGAATAGTAACAACGACATAACAAATTTCTGTTTCCGGCTCTTGCAGAATCCATATACGGCAGCTTCTGCAAGGCCGAAAACAAGATTTCTAATATCGTTAATTATAAAAAGAGATGCTTATGGACAACTGAAAGATTATGTAATTTTGAAGAGGAGAAAGAGTATGCTAATTTATGATTGTAAAGTGAATCATCTGATAAACCCGCTGGGGTTTCGTATGACAAGGACCGTGTTTTCGTGGAAGGTAAAAGAGGCGCAGGGAAAGAGACAGACGCAGGCACGTATACAGATAGCCGGGGACCGCGGTATGAAAGCGATCCTTGCAGATACCGGATGGGATACAGGCGCAGACAGCCTGGGATACAAGGTGGAGGTCGAACTGCTTCCAAGAACCTGTTATTACTGGACCGTATCTGTCCGAAGCGATGCGGGAGAGGAAGCGGTCAGTGAGATCCAATGGTTTGAGACAGGAAAAAGGGAAGAACCGTGGACGGGAAAATGGATCACCTGTGACAGCACGGAAAAGCGCCATCCCTTATTCGAAAAGGAAATCCGGCCGGGAAAGCCGGTTAAAAATGCCAGGCTGTATCTGTGCGGGCTTGGGCTTTATGAAGCATTTTACAGCGGGGAGAGGATTGGAGAGGAATATCTGACACCCTACAGCAATGATTATAATGAATGGGTGCAGTATCAGACATACGATGTGACCGGGCAGATGCAGGAGAGCGGAAAGCTGGCGGTTCTGCTTGGAAACGGATGGTATAAGGCGAGATTCGGTTTTCATGCCCATGAGGACAGGGGCTTTTACGGGGATGAGTGGAAGCTGATCGCGGAACTGCGGCTGGAGTATGAAGACGGTACGGAGGAGGTGGTCGGCACAGACGAAAGCTGGCAGGTGCGCAGAAGCAGGATCACCTTTTCGAACCTTTACGACGGGGAATGGCAGGATGACACGCTGGAAGAGATGCCAGCGGAATCCGTGCGGCTTTGCGAGCCTCCCAAAGGAGAACTGACGGATCGGATGAGCCTGCCGGTGACAAGGCATGAAGAGTTTGCACCAGCAGAGCTTATTTATACGCCGGCGGGGGAGCAGGTCTTTGACCTGGGGCAGGAAATCACGGGCGTGTTTACGCTGAGAGTTCATGAGCCGAGGGGAACGAAGATTCATATCCAGACAGGGGAGATCCTGCAGCAGGGAAATTTTTACAACGAAAACCTACGGACGGCAAAATCGGAGTATGTCTATATCTCTGACGGAAAAGAACATGTATTGATGCCTCATTTCACCTTTTATGGCTATCGCTATGTGAAGGTGCAGGGAGTATCGGAACTGAAAAAGGAAGATTTCAGAGGAATTGCCCTGTACAGCAGCCTGAAACGTACAGGAGACATCCGGACAGGACATGCGCTGGTAAACCGGTTGGTCGAAAATATCCGATGGGGCTTAAAGGACAATTTCCTGGATGTTCCCACGGACTGTCCGCAGAGGGACGAGCGCATGGGCTGGACCGGGGATGCGCAGGTATTCTCCGCGACGGCATCTTATCTGAAGGATACCTATGCATTCTATGCAAAATATCTGTATGATATGGCAAAAGAGCAGTCGGTGCTGGACGGCAAAGTGCCGGATGTGGTTCCCTCGGCCGGTATTGACTCTACAGCTTGTGTATGGGGCGATGCCTCCTGCATTATCCCGTGGAACCTTTATCTGTTTTATGGAGACAGGAGCATTCTGGAGGATCAGTTTGAGAGCATGAAAAGCTGGGTGGATTATGTCCGCAGAGTAGACGGGGAGAACCATGGCTGGAGATATGTATTTCATTACGGAGACTGGCTTGCGCTGGATAACCTGAACCAGACGGCGGAACAGGTCATGGGCGGTACGGATGAAGAATTTATCGCCAATCTGTATTATGCAGTCAGCGCGGGACTTGTGGCGAAGGCGGCACAGGTACTGGGAAAGGAACAAGAAGAGAGGGAGTACCGGGCACTTTCCGAGGAACAGTTTGAGATTGTCAGGAAGGAATACTACAGTGTGACGGGAAGATGCTGCATCAAAACACAGACTGCCTTACTGCTTACTTTGAAATATAAGCTGTCGGGAAATGAGGAGCTGGTAAAATCACAGCTTCGGAAGCTGTATGACGACAATAACGGGAAGCTTCGAACCGGATTTGTCGGCACGCCGCTGATGTGTAATATCCTTTCGGACTATGGCATGGAGGATATCGCATATGGCCTTCTGCTGAATGAAGAATATCCGGGATGGCTGGCAGAGGTGAAACTTGGGGCTACGACCGTGTGGGAACGCTGGAACAGCCTGCTGCCGGATGGCACCATATCGGGCATCAGTATGAACAGCATGAACCATTATTCTTACGGAGCCATTGCAGAATGGATGTTCCGGCATGTGGCCGGGATCAATACCATGGACAGTGCGCCCGGACTTCGCCGGGTTTCCCTGCAGCCTTCCTTAAACTGGGAACTGGGTACGGCATCGGCATCTTATGATTCTGCCTGTGGGGAATACCGGTGTGGGTGGAAGCTGACGGATCCTGAACACGCAGAAATCGAAGTAAGCATTCCTTTTGGCGGGATGGCAGAGCTTCATCTGCCGTACGCGCCGGAATCCGTGATGCAGGAGAACGGAAATCCCATGTTCCGGAATGTGCGGGACGGAGTCTGTATCTTAGAGGCAGGCGATTACAGTGTGGCCTATGAACTGACACAGTCACTGAAAAAGCAGTATACTATGGACAGTACCTGGCAGGAACTGTTTAACAATCCTAAGATCGCCAGATATCTGACAGAGGAATTGGAGATGGATATACCGCAGCAGTACAAGAACAGGAGCGTGAAGGAGCTGGCGGAGACATTTGCTTCCGAAGCATCGGGCGGGAAGCTGGAGAAACTGGAGAAGTTCCTGCGTGGTATTTAGGAGTACATATGACGCAAAAATCCTTCAGGGTGTTCCACGGTTTTCTACGGCAGTTTATGCGAGGCCGAAAACGAAATTTTCGGTGTCGTTTACTATATGTGCTTTTGAAACAATCAGAAAAGGTGATGAGAATCCATGAAGAAAATAGATATAGATGAATTTGCGGTGCAGGTGAGAAGCCGGTTTCTGGCGGCGAATGCTTTCGCCGGGCTTGGTGTTTTATTGACGGTGGTTGGCTACGACGGAAGCCTGGTAGAACAGAGTGCAGGTACTTTGATGGGGATCCGTATGTTGTTCAGCATTGTTCCGATGGTATTGTTTATCCTGGTTGCCATAACATTGATGGGTTACTTTAAACTGGATAAGCAGATGAATCAGATTCGTCAGGAGAATGAGGAAAGACGTGCGGCAACACAGACGGAGTAGAAATCGGCAGCAAAGAGTCTCTGTATACACAGGTGCGCAATCTGGAACGTGTCCGTATAATCGTGGAAGAAGCATAGAAATACAAAACTGCCCTGACAGGAGTGCATACAGGATATGCCTTTTTGTCAGGGCATTCTGTTTCAGGACATTTCCTTGATGACCTGTGGGACGGTGAGGGAAGAACAGCGGACAGGTCGGAAAATAAACAGAATAAGTCGGGAAAAAGCTATTTTCAGGAAGGTAAAATCGATATAGTAAACGATAGAAGGAATCTGAAAACGGAAAGGAGCCGAATATGAATCAATATTACGGATTACAGCCGGGAATGGCTACGGAAGAAGAGAGGGAACACAGCCAGACCGTGCGCGAAATTGCGGCCAGGGGCATGGTGCTTCTGGAAAACAAGGGAGTCCTGCCGCTCAAAACGGGCAGCAGGGCAGCGCTGTACGGCTATGGCGCCAGGCATACGGTGACATGCGGTCTGGGCGCCGCCAGCTTTCAGGACAGAGAGACGGTGAGCATAGAGGAAGGCCTGAAGCAGGCAGGTATAGAGGTCACGTCCGGAGAATATCTGGACCGCTATGAGAAGATCATTCGAGCGGAGGAAGACGCTTATTATGAGAAAATCCGCGGGGAAGCGGAAGGAGATCTGCTGAAAGGTGTCATGAAGATGTACGCAGAACCTCTGGTGCCGCATGGCCAGCCGGCTATCACCGCCGCGGATATTAGAGAAGCCGATACGGATACGGCGATCTATGTGATTTCCAGAACGGCAGGGGAAGGGGCGGATCGTAAGGTGGAGAAGGGGGATTATCTGCTCTCCGGAGAGGAAAAGGAAAATCTGAAGACACTTTCGGAATATTTCCGGAATCTGGTGGTACTCCTGAATGTTGGGGATGTGATGGATACCGCAGGAATCAGAGAGCTTCCGAATCTTGGAGCCCTTGTGCTTGTGGGACAGGCAGGAGGCATTACCGGCCTTGCCGTGGCGGATGTGCTCACCGGGAAAACCGTACCGGAGGGAAAGCTGGCATCCACCTGGGCGGAGCGGTACGAGGATTATCCGTCTTCCGGCACTTTCGCAGCCAGGAACGGAGATCTGGACGACGAGTATTATAGAGAAGGCATTTATGTAGGATATCGGTATTTTGACACCTTTGGCATCACGCCTGCTTATCCGTTTGGATACGGGCTGTCCTACACGGACTTTGAAATGGCCGTGGAGGCGGTGGGAAAAGAAGACGGCCGGATCAATATAGAAGTAGTTGTGAAAAATTGCGGCGATATCTTTTCCGGCAGGGAGACGGTACAGGTATATGTTTCCGCGCCGCAGGGGGAACTGGAGAAGCCTTATCAGGAACTGAGAGGTTTTGCGAAAACGGAAGCGCTTGCACCCGGACAGAGTGGACGCGTCGGAATCTCCGTGCCAATCGTACAGCTTGCCTCTTACAGTGAAAAGGAGAGCGCATGGGTGCTGGAGGCCGGGGAGTATCTGGTGCGGGTTGGGAATTCTTCCCGCAATACCCGGATCGGAGCCGTACTGCTTGTACACGAAAGAATATGCTGTGAGCAATGTAAACCGCTGTTTCGGCCGGAACACACAATAGAAGAACTGCATACAGGAAGTCCAAAACGGCCGGAAGAAGACAGGGAGGCGGCGCAATGCACGAACCGGATCCCTGTCGGTCCGGAAGATGTGGAAACGGTCCTGCATTCTTACAGAGAAGAAATGGCGGAGGAGAATGCGAACCAGGAGCGTCTGCCCGCAGACAAAGGACAGCATCCGATAACGTTTCAGGATGTGCACGGCGGCAGGGACAGTCTGGACCGGCTGGCCGAATCTCTGACGGCGGAGGAACTGGCTTATCTATGTGTGGGCAACTTCAACGGAGAAGAGAGCGCGTCCATTGTCTGTTCCGGGACAGGCGGCGGGCAGAAGGAGTATCCGGTAGACCTTGTGCCAGGTTCCTGCGATACGACCAGAGAACTGCTGGCATACCGGGGCATTCCCAATATCCATTGTGCGGACGGTGGTTCCGGGGTGCGCATCCTGCCGGAATATGAGTTGGATGAGGCAGGAAATCTGTTGACGGATGGACTTTATTCTGTGCGCGGGGTCAGCAGGATCCTGGGCAGGGATTACATTACGGACAGGGAGCATAACCGGGTATATGAGCAGTATACGACAGGACTTCCGATCGCCACGCTTCTGGCCCAGACCTGGGACAGGGATCTGTGCAGAAAATGCGGAGAGATCGAAGGAAGGGAGATGCAGAAGTTCCATATCGAACTGTGGCTGGCACCGTCCATGAACATCCACAGGAATCCGCTCTGCGGCCGGAATTTTGAATATTATTCAGAAGATCCTCTTATCACCGGCGAGTGCGCAGCGGCTGTGACCGGCGGCCTGCAGAGTTTCCGGCGGGCAGGCGTGACCCTGAAACATTTTGCCTGCAACAATCAGGAGGATAACCGCCACGGAACCAATGTGCATATCAGCGAGAGGACGATCCGGGAAATCTATCTGAAAGGCTTTGAGATCTGTGTGAAAAAGGCGCATCCGGAGGCGGTGATGTCGTCCTATAACCTGATCAACGATATCCATGCCGCCAATCACTATGATCTGCTGACGGCGGTGCTGCGGGATGAGTGGGGATTTGACGGCATTGTTATGACGGACTGGGGCACCACAGCCCAGGAGGGGAATGACGGGCGGAAATATAAGGCGTCTACCTGCGCCGGCTGTATCCGGGCGGGCAACGATCTGATCATGCCGGGATCCAGGGAAGATTTCGACAACCTGTACGAAGCCATATGCAGCGGCGAGGTCAGCGCAGAACAGATCAGACGGTCCGCCGGAAGGATACTGCGGACAATGACCAGGCTGTCGGTTTGATTCGTTACTGAAAATTTTCGTGCGCAGACTCCGGAGGAGGAAAGATAGATGGAAACAACATTTCAATATAAAAGGGCGGTTCCGGTATGGATCGGGACCGAGCCGGGCACATACAATCATCTGGTCGGTTTTTATGGAAGTTTTTGTGTGGAGAAAGAGGAAAAGATAACGCTGTATATTGCGGCGAGAAGCTATTACCGGGTGTATGTGAATCAGGAACTGCTGGCGAACGGCCCGGCGAGGACGGCGGCCGGGTATTGCCGCGTTGACCGTCTGGCTTTTACGGCAAAAGGCCTGGTTCCTATCGCGGTGGAGGTGCTGGAGGCCGATAAGCCGGGGAAATATTCCAATGACTGTACACTGGAGAAGGGAATGCTCTGTCTGGAAGCAGTGGATGAAGCGGGAAATGTCCTTCTGGCTGATGGCGCAGCTTGTAGATTATGCGGTAAGAAGCGGCGATCAGGCGTTTCTCGCGGAAGTGTATCCTCGGGTAGAAATGTTTGTAGACGGGCTGCTGTCGCTTCGCGGAAAGAGCGGACTGCTGGAAGGGATGGACATACTGTTTGTGGACTGGTCCTTGTCCAACGCAGATTGGGCGCTGAAGCCGGTCAATATTCCCAACAACTGTCTCGCCGTTAAGATTCTGGAGGAACTGGGAACTCTTTATGACAGACAGGACTGGACCGGCGCGGCGCAGGAGATGCGGGCGGTCATAGAGAAGATGGATGCGGCGGACATGGCGTCGTGGAGACAGGGAGATGCCGCCGTTTATGAAAACGGAATCCTGCACAGAACCGGGTTCGCCACGGAGGGAGGCGTTGCGCTGGAACTTTGGAGCGGATTTCACAGGGAGGATCCCGTTTATGCCAGAAGGTTTGTAGAAGAGATGGGGACTGCGCCTGCAAAGCGCAGCGATCCCAATATCGCGAAGGCGAATCTGTTTATAGGGCTGATGATCCGGTTTGACGTATTATACAGGATGGGGAAGATCGATACGCTGATAGAAGAAATGCGGGATGTCTATCTGCCGGAATTAAGAGAAGGATCGGGAACTTTCTTCGAGAATTACAATGCACATTCCGGATGCCATGGCTTCAACGGCATGGCGGGCGTATTTCTGACAGGCGGCGTCCTGGGACTGGGCATTCCCGACGAAAAGAACAGGACTGTTGTGGTCAGCCCGCATCCCTGTTCCCTGAAATGGGCGGCAGGAAGTGCCAGGACTTGCGACGGCGACATCCTGATGAAATGGGCGGCGGACGACTGGGAGCGCACGCTTTCGATCGATCTTCTGCTGCCGGCCGGGTGGTCGCCGGTGATCCGGATCGGGGACAACCTGAAAAACTGGAAGGTTTTTGTCAACGGCGTTTTGCAGTGAAGGAAAAAGCGATAGGTTTGGAAGTCATAAAATCAACAATTCAAGTCTGAAAACAGCTACTTTCGGGTGTGTCCGGCAGCTATACTGGATATAGTAACAAACAAACAGACACACCCGAAAGACGGGTAGACAGGAGGAAGAAATGAAAAGGAAAATTGTGGCGACACTGTTGTGCGCGGCTATGACGCTTGGATTATTGGCAGGATGCGGCGGCTCCGGCGATACGGCAGCGTCGAATGGAGAAGCGGCGCCGGCACAGGAGGGCGAAACGCAGGAGGCGGCAGGAGAGGAAGCGCCGGCGGATACGAAAGCGGCCGATACGGGAGATATGGTGACGGTTTCTCTGTATATTCCGACGTTGGCGCCGTATACGGATGAGGCGATCATGGAAGTGCAGGATGCTGTCAATGCGCATCTGGCGGAGAATTATGGGATCCAGACGAAGTTAGTCTATATTGAGATTGGAAACTTTGACCAGTCGATCAATCTGGCCATGACCACGGACGAACTGGATGTAACCTGCTATTTCCCGGAGAATACGCCGCTTGCAACCTATGTCAATAACGGCCAGTTACTGGATATCACAGATTACTTCAACAATGCTTCTGACGAGTTGAAAAATACGTTTACCGAGGCGGAGATCAAGGCTTCCAGTGTGAATGGGCGTATGTATGGGCTTGTAAGAAAGTATCAGTACGGCGGCTATGAAGTCGCGGTATTGAATAAGGATATCGTAGAGGAAATGGGAATCGACCCTGCAGGCATTACGGACATGGAGAGTTTGGGTGAGGTGCTTTATCAGGTACATGAGGCGCATCCGGATATTTATGCACTGGTGCCTCAGTCTACCAATGAGATGTCCTGGATTCAGCCTTGGGTGAAACGTGTCGGGCTTACGTCATTCGCTTATACCAATGATCTTGATTCGACAGAGATTCAGAGTATTTTCGAGACCGATACTTTCAAAGAATTCTGTGGCTATACCCATCAGTGGTATCAGGATGGCCTGATCATGCAGGATGCGATCAGCAATACTCAGGAAGGTACCAGTATGGTGACGGCAGGAGCGGCGTTTGCTACTTTACATAATGCGGATGTGGATCCGTTGGAAACGTTGTATCCGAATACGGTAACGACAGGGGTGATCATACCGCCGCAGTCGGCGCCGTCTGATATCGGCAATCTGCAGTACGGTATCAGCACGAACAGTGCGCATCCGGAGGAGTCCTTTACGCTGCTGAGCGCGCTTTACACAGATGCCAAGCTTCATACACTGCTTTCTTTCGGTATTGAGGGCAAACATTATGTGATCAATGAAGACGGCCGTGCGGATTATCCAGAAGGGATGACGGCGGAGACAGAGCCTTACGGCGGATTTGCGGCAACGGCAACTTATCCGAATTATCTGTTGAATCCTGTAAAGGCATCCGCTACCGTGGATGATTATAAGGCAGCGGTAGATGAGTGGAGTGCGAAGGTGAAGATGCCGGCAGTGTTTGGTTTCTATTTTGATACCAGTGAGTATGGTGACTTCGTGACTGCCTATAAGAATCTGGAGGAGAAATACTACGAGCCGCTTCGGACGGGCAGCGTGGGATTGGATGATGTGCTTCCGGATATCAAGGCAGAACTGGAAGCGATTGGTTTCTACGAAGTGATTGAGAAGATGCAGGGAGAACTGGATGATTATCTTGCACAGTAACCCCGTCATGCTAAGCCTGCCTCCTGGCGGGCGGCATGGACATGATAAACGTAACGCTGAATGAAAAACGGGCGGTCGGAGGACATTAGCCGACCGCCTGTTTTGACTCATAAAGAGACGATGATTGAACCGTCTCGGAACGGGGGAAGGAATGAGCAAGGAAAAGAAAAGGAAAGCAGAGCCTTATAAGAAAAAAGGTGTCTTTGGCAATTTATGGGGGCACAGGGAACTGTATCTTATGATGCTGCCGGGGATTCTTTATCTGTTGATCAATAATTATCTGCCGATCGGCGGATTAAGCCTGGCATTTAAAAAATATGACTATTCGAAAGGCATTTTAGGTAGTGAATGGAACGGGATGAGCAACTTTAAATTCCTTTTCAGCACAAAGGATGCGGCCTTGATTATTCGAAATACGCTGGGTTACAATTTCGTATTTATCGTATTCGGAACGATCTTTGCGGTTGCCGTAGCCATTATTCTGAACGAGATCCGGGCGAATGTGCCGAAGAAGATCTATCAGGTTTTTATCCTGATCCCATATCTGGTTTCCATGGTGGTGGTCAGTTATATCGCGTTTGCGTTCTTAAGCACGGATAACGGCTTTATCAACAATTCGATCCTGCATGAGCGGGTCAACTGGTATATGACGCCGAAATACTGGCCGTTTATCCTGACTTTCGTCAATCTGTGGAAGAGTTTCGGTTATAACAGCATCATCTATTATGCGACGGTGATCGGGATTGACACGTCGCTATATGAGGCGGCGGTGGTGGATGGCGCCAACAGATGGCAGCGGATCTGGAATGTGACGCTGCCGGGACTGCGCCCGACGATCATCACCATGACGCTGCTGGCGATCGGCAGAGTGTTCTACTCGGATTTCGGGCTGTTTTATCAGGTGCCGATGAATTCGGGAATGCTGTATGATGTGACGACGACCATCGATGTGTATGTCTACAAAGGGCTGATCATCCTGAATGATGTGGGAAGGTCTGCCGCGGCCGGTTTCTTCCAGTCTATCTGCGGATTTATACTGGTGCTTACCGCTAACTTTGTGGTATCGAAGGTTGACAAAGACAACGCGCTGTTTTAGGAAAGGAGCAGAAAAATGGTTCAACATGATAAATTACAACAGACACTGATGCATCTGTTTATGATCCTCCTGGTACTGTGCTGCGTTCTCCCGTTTTTGCTGATGGTCATTGCATCGTTTACGGAAGAAGCTACGCTGACCAGGAACGGATACAGCTTTTTCCCTGAAGCACTGAGTCTGGAGACTTATCGTTATATTATCAGGAGTGCGGGCACAATTTTTAAGGGATATCTGATGACGATTGTTGTTACTGTAATTGGTACAGGATGCAACCTGCTGCTCACGATCCTGTTCGCGTATCCGCTTTCCAGGAAAGACCTTCCGTATCGGGGTATCCTGTCCTTTTTCCTGTTTTTCACGATGCTGTTTAACGGCGGACTGGTGCCTACCTATATGATGTATGCGAATACGTTCCATATCAAAAACACGATCTTTGCGCTGATTGTTCCGTCGCTGATGATGAACGCTTTCTATGTCATTATGATGCGTTCCTTCTTTTCTTCCAGCATACCGGATTCTTTGATCGAGGCGGCGAAGCTGGACGGCGCAAGCGAGATGAAAATATTGGGACGGGTGATCCTGCCGCTTTCCAAGCCGATGGTGGTCACGCTGGTGCTGATGGTAGGTCTTGGCTATTGGAATGACTGGATGAATGGGTTATACTATGTGACAGAACAGAAGTTATTTACAATCCAGATGATCCTGAACAATATGATCAACAATATCGAATTTCTCACGAGGAATGCCAGCATGCTGGGAACGGCGGCATCCAATATGAAGATTCCGCAGGTCGGTATCCGGATGGGAATCGCGGTGATCGCGGTACTGCCGATTCTGATTATTTATCCTTTTCTGCAGAAATATTTCGTGAAAGGGATTGTGATCGGCGGCGTAAAGGGATAAAAGATAAAAAACGTGGAAAAGAGAATGTGTGTGGCAGGGAAGGCAGCGGAACTGTTACATGCATTCTTTGTTCAGAGAGGGGAAGCCGGTTTGGTGCTTATACAGACATAGCGCGCGGCGCATTGTTCACGGAGAATAGAAGGAAGGTTAAGAACTGGCATGAGTAAGGACGGAAGCAGGCCGGTCAGAATGTTCGGCCTAAAACAGCAGATCTTTGGATTCCTGGCAGTGTTTATCGTGGTGATTCTGCTGCTTTTGGGTATTTTTCTGGCCATTATGGTCGGTTCTTATCAGAGAGGGCAGAATCAGAAACGGCTGGAAGATATGGAGGCATACGGAGAGACATTGGAAGATAGTATCGGACAGATGGAGGACGCGGTCGGCTCAATCTATTCCGTGAGCAGCGCTTTTCAGGGCATTTGCGGTTACCAGACAGAGGCGGAGAAATGCGGCTATATACAGGAACTTATGAGCGTGATGCAGGTGCAGGTAAGATCAAACCGACGTCTGAGCGGACTTTTTATCAATTATGACTATGGGGACGGGATCTTGTATTACACGGAGGAAAGTCTGCACAACGGTGATAAAAAGATGTTGTGGAATACCGGAAAGACCATTATGGAAGGCAGCAGGGAAAGTTCTCTGGGCGATGTAGCCTTTACCTATACAAAGCTGGTACAGGAGACGGAGACAGATCTGTTTTATTCAATTTTAATGAAAAAGAAAAGTGCCTTGATCAGCGGAAGTATCCGCCTAAGCCAGGGACTGCCGGAGGAGGCGGAAAGAGGGGCTGCTTACGGAATTATTTATGACGGCGCATTTTACGGGACAGGCGGGCAGGAAGCGGAACTGACCGGGGAAGAATGTCTGTCGCTTCGGCAGGGTCGCAACCGGATTAAAGATCGGGTCATCTACCTGCATAAACTGGACACGGAGGATATGGCCGTGGCAGAGATCCTGCCCCGCAGTCTCTGGCTGTATGTGCAGCCATGGCATATCCTGTTTGCAGCGTTGATGGTGATGCTGACGGTCTGGCTTCTGTTTCTGTATCGGTTTATCTATAACCAACTCACGGAGCCCTTGGAGGATATGACGAGAACGCTCCGGGAGATCAGGAAGGGCGACTGGGAAGTGGAATTCACAGCGGCTAACCGGATTGTGGAGATTGAAAATGTTCGGCAGACCGTCCGGCTTATGCTGAAAGAGATCGGCCAGTACAAGATCCGGACTTACGAAGAGCAGCTGGAACGGCAGAAGACACAGCTTCAGTTCCTGCAGCTGCAGCTGGCACCGCACTTTTATACCAACTGTCTGAAAAATATCTACTATATGCTGATGATGGAGGAATATGAGAATGCGGAGCAGTTTCTGCTGTGTCTGTCCACACATCTGCGTTATCTTCTGCAGCGGGACGCAACCCTTGTCACCGTGCAGACGGAACGGGAATTCGTGGAAAATTATATCAGCCTGCAGAAGCTTCTCACTTCCCGGCCGCTTACCTGCACGATTTCTGTAGAGGAAGCGGCGGCGGAGCAGGAGATTCCTATTCTGGCGTTGCAGACATTTGTGGAGAATTCCGTCAAATACACGGAGACGGACAGGGAACGGATGCTGGAGATTCAGATTCAGGTGCGGCTGGTCAGAACAGAGAGCGGTGAAAGCCTGGATCTGATCGTGCGGGACAACGGTACAGGGTATCCGGCGGCGCTGCTTGCGCTCTTGAACCAGAAGGAAGAGATGCTTTCGGATAAGGGATTCGGTGTGGGGATCCTGAATCTGTTGAACAGGCTGCGGATTCATTACGGCGAAGAGGCGCAGTGGTATTTCGACAACCGGGCCGGGGCGTTCAGTGAATTGATTCTGCCGGCGGGGAATTCGGACGAATAATAGCAGGATATCAGACACTGTGCATTGGCTGTCGTTAGCGACATTAGAAATTGTATTATACAATAATTTGTATGAGAGAAAAAACAAGAAGGTACCATGATGAAGATATTGCTTGTGGATGATCAGGAAAGAATTTTAAAAGCTATGAAGAAGTTGGTGGACTGGGAGAAGCTGGGAATCGAAGAGGTTTATACCGCTGGTAGTGCGGCTGCCGCCAGGGCGGTTCTGGAAACGCAGCCGGTAGACATCATGCTGACGGATATCGAGATGCCGGGAGAGGACGGGATTGCCCTGCAGAAATGGCAGGCAGAGCACTATCCGCATATTCTCTGTGTCTTCCTTACGTCTCATGCCGACTTTTCCTATGCCAGAGAGGCCATCCACAACGGAACGTTCGATTATATCTTACAGCCGGCGAAGATTCCGGATATCGAGGAAGTGATCAGGCGCTGCACCGAACAGTTGGAGGTGCGTAACAGGATTATGGAGAAAGGAGACCGTTTTGACGAAGAGGTGCCGGAGGAATTGACTATACCGGAAGCGGCTTCCTGGGGAAAATGGATGGTGCGGAAGGATTCGGTGCTGGTGAAGAACCAGATCGTCAACTCGCTGCACTACGCCAAACGAGAGGGATATCTGACGGACGGTTATATGCAGAGGATTATCCGCAGATTTCTGGAAGCCTGTTCTATTGCCTGCTACGCGCAGAATAAGACGCTGGCGGATCTGTTTACGCGGAGTTTTACCTATGAGAAAATGCTGCAGTCTTATTCTTCCATAGAGGAACTGTGCAGAGCCGTAGATTTCTGTATCAGACAATATCGCGGAATCGTGGTGGAGAAGGAAGGGGATGAGACGCCCTACACAGCGCAGGAACGGATCCAGGATATCCTGCACTATCTGGAAGAGAACATGGATCGTATGATCTCCAGACGGGAAGCAGCCAAGTATGTGTTTCTGAATGAGGACTACTTTTCCCGAATGTTCCGGAAGGAGATGGGGATCGGGTACAAAGAGTATGTGCTGAAACAGAAGATGGACTATGCGGGCAGGCTGTTGGAGAATACGGATCTGTCTGTCACGCTGGTGGCGTCCAAAGTGGGGTATGATAACTTCACCAACTTTACACAGATGTTCCGCAAGTATACCGGGGAGACGCCGTCTGATTACCGGAAGAGGACCAGAAAGACCGGGGGGGGGGTAAAAACGGAATGAGGCTCGGGAGCGGTGATGCTGAAAGTAGGATGCTATACAGAATATCGGCGAATGGAGTGACAATATTAATCTTGGATGGATTATGGACGGATTTATGGAAAAGCGGAAGGAGCAGGCATGACAGTTATGGACAGTGTATTGCATGAGATTTTAACGGACAGGGAGATACCGAATTATCTGCATCCCTTTACCCCGCTGTCGGCGGGCGACACTTATGAGCAGGTCAGGGAGCGGATTCTGCGTCTGAAAAGAGTGGGCGTACGTTCTATGAATTTATTGTGGAGCGGGGAATCGGAGGAAGAGAGTTTCACGCCGTTCAATTCGGAACAGTACTGGACAAGGATTGGCTGGGTGGCCGGGATCTGCAGAGAGCAGGATATGACTTTCATGATGCAGGATGCGGCGCCCTTTCCCACGGGACTGGCCGACGGTTTCCTGAAAAAAGAAGAAAATCTGGAACGGAACAAGCTGTATCTGGGAGAACGGCATCTGGATGTGAGAGGACCGGTTACGGACGGCGCCTTTCTGGTCTCACAGCTGGTGGGTTCCGTCCGCAGTACGGACCAGGAGAACGGCTTCGGGAAGGCACGGCCTTTTCCGGGGGACAGGTTGTACGCGGTAGTCGCGTTTCGACGCGGGGAAAGTGGACTGGACAGGGACACCTCGGTGGATCTGACGCAGAAAGTTAAGGAAGGGATGCTGGTCTGGGATGTACCAGAGGGAATTTGGCGGATCTTCGTGATCTTCGAGACAAAGAACGACGGCGGCAGGAGATATTATATCAACCTGCTGGATCCTGATTCGGTCGCTATGAACATTCAGGCGATCTATGAACCGCATTATGAGCATCTGAAAGAGGAAGTGGGCAGGACATGGCTCGGTTTCTTTTATGATGAGGCGGAGATCGGGAATCTGTGGCGGTACTGTACGCCGGTACTGCCCGGCGCGACACGCAACGTAGAGGGAGAGAGCATGGCGCTTCCCTGGAGCAGGCAGATGGAGCAGGTGTGGCGGGATCAAATGGGAGAGGATTACCGTCTTGTGCTGCCGTTGCTGTGGAATCAGGATGAAGAGCAGACAGGATACCCGGGTACGGCGGGGGAACTGGGAGCAGGCGAATACCACAGGATAAGGTGTCTATTCATGGATCTGGTTTCCCGGCTGGTCAGGGAAACCTTTAACGGGGTTATGCAGAAATGGTGCCGGGAACATGGCCTCTGGTATATCGGGCACAATCTGGAGGATGAGAATACGCACTGCAGCCTGGCTACCGGGCCGGCACACTTTTTCCGGATGCAGGCGCATCAGGATGCGGCGGGAATCGACCTGATCGGCGGCCAGCTGATGCCGGGCAAGGATTTTCCGCAGGCGTGGTACGGGAATACGGACGGAGACGGGGAATTCTATCATTACGGGATCGCGAAGCTGGCGTCCTCCGCGGCGCATATCGATCCGGGGAAAAAGGGGCGCAGCTTCTGCGAGGTCTTTGCGGTATATGGGGCGATAGCCGGTTCGCGCCTGAGGAAGTACGTCTACGACCATCTGATGGTGAACGGCATCAATGAGATGATTCCAGCGCCGCCCTTCATTCCGGGAGCGGAAGAAGCGTGCAGCCTGCGGGAGAACCTGTATGTCAACCGGATGTGCCATCTGCTGCACCGCACGAAGCCGGTCATAAAAGTGGCGGTTCTGTACCATGCGGAGGCGGAATGGTATCAGGGGAAATTCCAGCGGTTCCAGACACCCGGCGGCGAACTGGCAAGACATCAGATCAGTTATGATGTGATCCCGGCAGATGTACTGGAAGAGATTGTTTCGGCCGGTGATCCCGGATCGGATTCAGAACAGGCAGTGAATGCGTCTTTCCGGAGCGGCGGTCTGGTGGTCAATGGGAACCGCTATGAGGCGTTGGTGATTCCGGCCTGTGATGCCGTTTCCGATGCGGCCGTGGATTTTCTTGCACTGGCAGAAACGGCGGGCTTTCCGGTCTTTTACTGTGACCGTGCGCCCAGGGTGGCGGCGCAGACGGGGGAAAGAATCCGGAATCGTTACGGACAAGTGGTTCCGCTGCATCGGCTGGCGGACGAACTTTCCGGAGTGGTAAGACGGGACTTCGCTCTGCGAACCTACTGTCCGGATTTCCGGTATGCGCATTTTACCGGGAAGGATGGTGAGTTCTATCTTATCCTGAATGAAGGCAAAGGAGGCTGGTTTGAGATTGACCTGTATGACGGCCTGCCGGATTCCGGGCGAGTCTATTTTGTGGATGTGATGCGGCAGACGATCCGGGAGACGGAGGCGGTGAGGGAGAACGGCAGGAGCAGTGTCCGGCTTTTTCTGGACGAATGGCAGTCCGGAGTGCTGTATGTGAGGAAAAGAGAAGCAGAAGAGAAAGCGGAGGATGCCGGGGCGTTTGGCCTGCCGGTACGGAAGGAACCTGCATATGAGCGGAAGGAGGAACTTAAGGCACTCTGGAACATTACCCTGCAGGACGGGACGATCTTTTGCTCGGAAAAGCCTGTCAACATCAACGGCTCCGGCCTTGCGCCGCGCTATGTCGGAAAAGTAGTCTACGAAGCGGAGGCCGACTGGCCGACAGTTCCGCATCTGCTGTATCTGGGAGCGGTATATGAAATCTGTACCCTTTATCTGAATGGAAAATATGTGGGTACGGTGCAGAATACGCCTTACTGCTTCGACATCGAAGACTATGCGGAGAAGGGGAAAAACAGCATCCGGATTGAGGCGCAGACAGGTACGGCCAGAGACACGGACAGTCCGGATTCGGCAGCGTTCGGGCGGAGCATGAGTGCGGATGTGTACAATGTACTGGAGCCGGGCGGGATGCTGGGGCCGGTGGTGGCGTGTTACCATAGTTAACGACATAAGGCAGCAAATAATTGTGAAGTTCAGGAGGAAAATAATATGTTTCTGTATCAGACATTCGAATTGGTTTTCAGTGGGAAGGAACCGGAGGGTTCCTGGTCAGTGATCGATCTGAAAGCCGTTTTCTCTTGTCAGGGAGAGGAAAAGGAGGTTTTTGGTTTCTATGCAGGGGATGGGAAATATGTGATACGCTATTTTCCGCAAAAAGAAGGTCTCGTCCGCTGGAAAGTGAGCGGGCTGTTTACGACGGAAGGGGAAGAAGCGTGCAGTGCATGTACGGATGGAATTCATCATGGTCTGGTGAAGCCTTGCGGTACTGCAATGAAGTTTGAGGATGGCACACTTTGCCGTCCGTTTGGCACGACTGTTTATGCGATGATGCACCAGCCCAAGGAACTGATTGCAGAGACGATTGCAACCATAATCGCATCCCCCTTTGACAAGATCCGTACCTGTATGTTTCCGAAACATTATATTTTCAATGAAAATGATCCGGAAATGTTTGCGTTTGAGCAAAAGCAGGAGGGAGGATTTGACTTTCATCGTCCGTGCTTTGCATTCTGGGATGCGTTCGAGGAAATGATCCGTATTTTCGAACAGAATCAGATTCAGGTGGATCTGATCCTGTTCCATCCATATGACCGGTGGGGATTTGCGGAAATGTCTAAGGAAGAATATCTGCCCTATCTGCATTATCTTGTGGCCAGGTTTGCCGCACTTGCGAATATCTGGTGGAGCCTTGCCAATGAATATGACTGCATGAAGGCATTTAAGAAAGAGGACTGGGACTGTATCGACCGGTTTATCAGTAAGCAGGATGTCTATGGCCATATGCTGAGTTGTCATCACATGATTGAACATTATGATTTTTCAAAAGACCACATTACGCATTGTTCTATTCAGGGTGATGCGGCAAGTGTGGAGAAATATATGCAGCGTTTCCGGAAACCGGTTCTGATTGATGAATGCGGGTATGAAGGAAATATTTTCTGTCACTGGGGACATTTGTCAGGGTTTGAGATGGTGAACCGCTTATGGCATTGTTTTGTGATGGGCGGGTACGGAACGCATGGAGAGACCTTCATGCATCCGGAAGATATCCTCTGGTGGGGAAAGGGCGGCAGACTCTATGGGGAATCCGTTGCAAGAATTGGATTTCTGAAAGAGATCATGAACGGACTCCCGGGTGCGCTGGAGCCGGTGCCATCCACATTTGTAACCATTGATAAGCTTAAAGAGATGAAAGAAGGGAAGTTTCAGGATGAAATGACAGATTTTATATGGGCGATTATTGATATGCCTTTAGAAGAAGCAGAGCGTGTCATTGATGATCTAACACGAGATACAAGGATCTTTACGGGCCACTGCGGGGAGGAAGCGTACCTTGCCTATTACGGAAGACATTGCACAGCAGTGGGAGAGATGGAACTGCCTGAAACAAACAGATATCATGTCGAAGTGCTTGATGTATGGGAAATGACACAGGAGACGATTCTTACCGACGTGAACGGGAAAGTGGATCTTAAGCTTCCGGGCAAGGAAGGGATCGCAGTGCTTGCGACCAGGATGTGATTTTCATAATAAACCCTCATCAAGCCCAGATTGTCGTTTAACGAGCCGCATGGTCTGCGCAGTAAATGCGCAGACTTGGGGACTGATTAAAAAGTCCTTTACAAAACGTCACTGGTGGTGGGAATTTGTATTTTGCAACGGATGATTCTCGATGAGGTGTCTGCCAGCAGGAAATTGAGTTCCTCAATACCACCGGAACAGGGCTCATAGATGATACTGCTCAATAATACACTGATGCTTCTTGGTCTTCAGATCGTAGTTGACACCAACAAGAAGCAGATTTCCGTGGTAATCTTTCAGAGAATCTACGTAACATTTATCCTTGATCTGCCTGATTGCGCCCTCTTCGGAGTGGTTCCATTTCAGTTCGATGACAATTGCCGGCTTATCAGGATGAGAACTTCGCGGAATATATACGATATCGGCGAACCCCTTTCCTGTCGGCATTTCCCTGAAAGAGAGATAATATTCTCTGGCGCTGTAATAGGCAAGAGCGATTGTGCAGGAGAGAGCATTTTCATCATTGTAGGTGAGGATGGCGGTCTCCATATGTGCATCTTCGAGTCCGGCGGCTACGGCATCCTGGTCACCTTGAATGGTCGCTGTCAGCAATGCATCGGATTTTTTGATCGCGTCGGTAATGTTATTCCATCCGGCAGATTCGATGGCGTTGCAGAATTCGGAAGAAATTTCCGAATTTGGAATAAACACTTCTTTTGTCTTGAAGTCATATCCCAGATATCCCAGATGGATCAGCAGTGTAAGAACGTCATCTGCAGAGGAAAAGCTGGTCATATCATTTGTAAAAGTGGCAGTATTTATTTTTTTGCGCATACCGGCAAGAAGTTCGGTGACGATATCACGCAGCCCTTTAAAATTTAATACAATATAATCCCGAAGAGCCTCAAAGGATTCTGTCTTGTTCCAAAAATTATCGTAGCTGTGAGTCAGCATTGCACTTACTACGGACCGTGGACTGTAAATATGCGTTGTACCATCAAAACAGTAACCGTCGTACAGGCGTTTCACTTCATCGTAATTCATCTGCCAGACTGTGCAGAGATTCGTCACCTCCGGATCTGTAAATCCGACAAAGGAAGCCAAAGGGCCTGGATTCATCATGGAAAATTCGTCAAACATATTAAGTGCAGAATGTGTGCCGTATTTTTTAATTGGAAGGATACCGGTCATGTATGCAAGCGCAACATAAGGCTGATCCTTCAGTAGATTGCGGAGAAAATCCAGATACAGCTTCTGCGTTTTGGTGTCATTTCTATATTCCCTGAAAATGCAATCCCACTCATCAATGATAAAGACAAAGGGAATATCAGTTTTGGCAAAGACGTCCATCAGGCACCCGGTCAAGTCGGAATCATCGAAATAGCTGTGATCAGGATAGGTGAGGAGGATATCTTTGATGAGGTGGTTTTCAATAAGTGACATCATCTGTGTGACATCGTGTGCGCGGCCAAGAAACTGCTGCATATTCAGGAAAATAACGTTATAGTGGTTCAAATGTTCCCAATAACTCTTATCTTTGGCAATAGACAGGTTACGAAACTGCATGTCGGAATCGATGTTTCTCCCATAATAGGCAGCCAGCATCTCTGCGGTTACAGACTTGCCGAAACGTCTCGGACGGCTGACGCAGACATAACGCTGTGACGTATCGATGACAGAATTTGTGTAGGAGATCAGACTGCTTTTATCAATGTAAATTTTGGAATTGAGTGATATCTGAAAACTTCTGTTTCCTGGATTCAAATAAATTCCCATAGAAAGAATCTCCTTTCACTGACTATAGTTTATTTTACTTGATATTGTGGGAAAGGGCAATATCAGAATCGTACAGAATTGTACAGGTGGTTGCTATTCACGGTCAGTTATCGTAAAGCTCGTAAACGGGACTTCGCAACGATTAACCGGTTCTTGGCTCAAAACAGGAGTAGAACACTCAGAGCAGCAGCCTGGCGGATCGAAAGTCCGCGGTATCAATCGGTAAGAAGTCAGAAAACAAATAATTAAGGTCATAAAAAGGCTAGGATTGCAGTGCACTTGAAAATAGAATGATACTGTATCCGGAAACACTAAAACATCGCCGAAAATGATACATAATCTATATTTTTTGCATATGCAGATGAAAGAAAGATTGTTATCATAAAACCAGAGGAAAGAATCAGGAGAAAAAAGAATGTACCATTCGATCAGGCCGGGCCAGGTGTGGCTCGACACAGAAGGAAAGCGGATCCAGGCACATGGCGGCTCTGTCATGTATCTGGATGACACCTACTATTTCTATGGAGAAAATAAGGAGAAGACAGACGGGAAGAACGGCATCTGGCACTGGGGCGTGCGGTGTTATTCGTCCAAAGACCTGTATAACTGGAAGGATGAGGGGATTATCATTCCGCCGGAACCGGAGAATCCGGATTCGTCGCTGCATCCTTCGTCGTGCATGGACAGACCGCATATCATTTACAATGCAAGAACGAGGAAGTATGTGTGCTGGCTGAAGATCATGAACCGGGATCAGACGCAGACGGAGACGGTGCTGACGGCAGACCACATTCTCGGCCCATATACGAAAGTTCGGGAGGGACTGCGGCCCTGTAATATGAGCGCCGGGGATTTCGATCTTGCGGTGGCGCCGGACGGGAAAGCATATTATTATTTTGAGCGGGTCCACAGCGAGACCATATGCGCGGACCTGACAGAGGACTATACGGATGTAACCGGATATTACAGCACGCATTTTCCCCACTCTCATCCGCCCTATGTAAGGGAGGCAACGGCGCATTTTATGAGGATGGGAAAGCATTATCTTGTTACTTCGGGTACTACCGGCTATCTGCCCAACCCGTCTGAGATTGCGGTAGCGGATACCTGGCATGGACCGTACCGGGTGCTGGGTAATCCCCATCCGGCGGACTTAAGCAATACGTCCTTCCATTCGCAGATTTCCTCTGTGTTCCGGGTGTCCGGGAAAAAGGATCTGTACATAGCCTGTGCCGACCGTTGGGTGCCGGACGAAATGCATTTGGAATATGATACCTATAAGAGGTTTTTTGAACTGGCTTTCCATCCGGACGAGAAGGAAAGGGAGAAGGTGAAGGACTTGGATCTGGATCTGCGCATCGTGCAGGATACGGCGAGAAACACATCCATTTCGGATTATGTGTGGCTGCCCCTGCGTTTTGAAGGGGAGATGGCCTATATAGACTGGCTGGACGAGTGGAGAATCGAGGATTATGAGTAAGACAGCTTTGGGGATTGTGCCAGTGATCAGGGAAAGGAAGACCGTGCTGCATGGAGCGGCCGACAATACCAGAATTTCCCTGCCGGCACATCCGGGGATGGCGGTTCTGGCAGTGAAAGAGTGAACTGATGAAACTTTATGCAGGTGATGACAAAACAACATTTTTTATTTTCCCGTTGTGTAGCAGGCAATTAACGCCTGCATTTGTCAGCCTGTATGCAATATTCTTACAGAAAAAGTCAGTACCACCAGCTCTGCTGGTGATTTGCTATAACCCCTCCGGGGTCTTTTGTGTTTCCGCCTAAAGGCGGTCTGACATGGTTCGGA
>ERZ779622.392-NODE-392-length-26593-cov-6.376517_pt1 | contig 26593 bp, 23 predicted proteins | sample MGYA00514188_ERZ779622 | MGnify/ENA primary metagenome ERZ779622 (study PRJEB29562, sample SAMEA4376702) | mouse gut metagenome | isolation source: Cecum | study: EMG produced TPA metagenomics assembly of the A DSS colitis mouse model was used to assess the... | reverse complement strand
ATCTTGCTGATATACGGGACAGGGAAAGGTTATCGTGCATGGAAGCAGAATATACGAGTATACGGCTTGCGGAACTTGTGACAGGAGAATCCGTCAGCCGTTTTGATTTTGCAGCGCTTTGTGATATGCATCATTATATTTTTCAGGATATTTATGAATGGGTAGGAAAAGGCAAAATGTTTTCAGATTTAGGAGATAAACGAAAGCCGGATTTAATGCAACAGAAGGACGAATCCGTAAGAGTGTATATTGGAATCGTTTAGAGCGGCATGAGCATGGGGAACGGGATGTTGGATTATATTTTAGAGGGAAAGGCAATTTTGGAATATCGTAAGCACTTTGTATCTGCGCTTTATAATGCTGTGGAATTATCAGAAATCGAAAATTTTAGAAAGCAAAATGAATTTTCCCCCAAAATAAAGTTTTGGGGATGAAGTTGAAAAGGCATTGATTTTGAGTAGTCAAAAATCATTGCAAACACAGTCCAACAACACAGAACGCTTTGGAGATAAAAGAATCATGGAACCATATTTTGACGATATAGAAGAGGATGGGGAAGAAGAAAGAGAATACCGCGCCCGTCTTGAGAGGAGAAGGCGTATGCGGCGTGAGAGACAACGGCGCATAAGAAGGCGGCGTATGTATAGAAGGCTCTTTTGCTTAGGGGTAATTGTCGTGGCGGCGGTTTTTATCGGCACAGCCGTAATATTCGGCAGAAAAGCAAAAGGGAATGCCATTCAGCCACAGGCACAAAAGACGGATGCCGCAAAGGGAACCGGCAGGAAGAGTTGGGAAAAGGTCGCGGAAGGGCTGAAGGCAGATACGGAAACGGGAGCAGGAATAGAAGTGGGAACGGCGATAGGAGAAGGGGCAGCCGGTACGGAGACAGACGTATCAGAACCGGAAAAAGACCCTTCTGTGTATCACTTTGCGGCAACACCGGATACTGTAACCATCTACAGCGAAGAGGTCATGAGTACAAATGCGATTTTGATTGAGGAAAGTACGGATACCATCATTGCCGCTAAGGGGGCGGAGGAGCGGATTTCTCCGGCTTCCATGACAAAGGTGCTGACGGTGCTGGTGGCGGCAGAGCAGCTTACGGAAGAAGATTTGGACGATACTTTCACTATGACCTTGGAAATCACGGACTATGCCTATGTCAATGACTGCAGTTCGGTGGGTTTTTTAAACGGGGAAGAAGTAACGGTGCGTGATTTGTTTTATGGAACGGTACTGCCATCAGGAGGAGACGCGGCAGTAGGGCTTGCTACTTATGTGGCAGGCTCTCATGAGGCGTTTGTTGATATGATGAATGCAAAGCTGGAAGAGCTTGGAATCGCGGACAGCGCGCATTTTACCAACTGTGTGGGGCTTTATGACGAAAATCATTATTGTACCGTTTATGATGTAGCTGTCATTATGAAAGCGGCAATGCGGAACGAGCTTTGCAGGGAATTTTTATCTGCACATATTTATACAACTGTGCCTACAAAGCAGCATCCGGAAGGAATTACCATGTCGAACTGGTTCTTGCGAAGAATCGAGGACAAGGACACGGGAGGAGAAGTATTATGCGCTAAGACAGGGTATGTTACGCAGGCAGGAAGTTGTGCGGTAAGTTATGGTATTTTTGCAGGCGGAACGCCGTATATCTGTGTGACGGCAAATGCAACCAGCAGTTGGCGCTGCATCTATGACCAGGTGGAAATTTTCAACCGCTATATTCCGTCAGAGGAATAATTTTCATAACAGGATTGACATTTTTTTACAGTCGGTATATACTTTGATAGGCAAATACTTTGACGCTCAAAATATTTGACCGTCAAACGAAATACATAGCGAAAAAGGAGAAAAAAGCATGTTTGAGAGAGTAGTGGAAATCATAAAGGAGCAGCTTAATCTGGAGAGCGCAGAAATTGGGATGGAAACCTCATTTAAGGATGACCTTGACGTGGATTCCCTCGATTTGTTTGAATTGGTGATGGCACTGGAAGAGGAATATGGAATTGAAATACCTTCGGAGGACCAGGAGAGGATTACAACGGTAGGAGCCGTTATCGAATATTTAAAAGACAAAGGGGTAGAGTAATGAAAACCAGAATTACGGAACTGTTGGGAATTCAATATCCCATCTTTCAGGGCGGCATGGCATGGGTAGCGGAGCACAGCCTTGCGGCGGCGGTATCCGAGGCAGGCGGACTCGGCATCATTGGCGCAGCCAGTGCGCCCGCGGAGGTGGTACGGGAAGAAATCAGAAAAGCAAGGAAACTGACGAAAAAGCCGATAGGCGTCAATATTATGCTGATGAATCCCAATGCGCCCGAGGTGGCGAAGGTGGTGTTGGAGGAGGGAGTCAAAGTGGTGACGACCGGCGCCGGCAATCCGGCAAAGTTTATGGAAGCTTTCAGGGAGGGCGGCGTCAAGGTAATTCCTGTGGTGGCAAGCGTTGCCATGGCGAAGATGATGGAGCGCTGCGGCGCTGCGGCTGTAGTGGCGGAGGGCACGGAGTCCGGCGGTCACATTGGTTCCATTACCACCATGTGTCTGGTGCCGCAGGTAGTGGATGCCGTGCAGATACCTGTGATTGCCGCGGGAGGCATCTGTGACGGCAGGGGCCTTGCGGCAGCGCGTATGCTGGGAGCAGAGGCAGTACAGATGGGGACAAGGTTTATTGTGGCAAAGGAATCCATTGTTCATCAGAATTTCAAAGAGAAAGTGATAAAGGCGAAGGATATTGACTCGGAAGTGACAGGTACAAGCACAGGACATCCGGTGCGGCAGATACGCAACCAGATGTCGCGGGAATATCTTCGTCTGGAAAAGGAAGGCGCAGGACTTGAGGAGCTGGAGCAGTTGACACTGGGTTCTCTGCGCAGGGCGGTCATGGATGGAGATACAGTGACCGGCACACTGATGGCGGGACAGATTGCGGGTCTGGTGAAGAAGGAGCAGTCCTGCAAGGAAATCATAGAGGAAATCATGCAGGAAGCCGGTATATTGTTTGCAAAGGCAGGAAACGAAACGGAGAAAGCGTGAAGTATGGGCGGACAACCTGCAGGAGCAGGGAACATATAGCCGGTGTGGACAACCGCCAGAGAATTGCAGATGTGTAGAGGAAAAGCAACAGACGAAAAAGGCAAAAGGCGGGTACAGGCTGGGTAAAAAAGAAAGGTGCGGTATTGTAATGGGTAAGATGGTATTTATGTTTCCCGGGCAGGGAGCACAGTACGCGGGAATGGGAAAGGATTTTTACGAAAAGGAAAGTACGGCAAAAGAGGTATTTGACAAGGCAAGTCATATTACAGGGCTGGATGTTGCAGCAATCTGCTTTGAGGAAAACGACAGGCTTTCCGTTACGGAGTATACCCAGATTGCCATGGTGACGGTCGAAGTTGCCATTTTGAAAGTGCTTGAGGAGCGGGGCGTAAGCGCGCAGGCGGCGGCAGGCTTAAGCCTTGGAGAATACGGAGCAATCGTGGCAGCGGGCGCCATGCGCGCCGATACGGCGTTTGCAATTGTGCGCAGAAGAGGCGTGTATATGCAGGAGGCAGTTCCCACAGGAGGCGCTATGGCGGCGGTGCTGGGGCTTTCGGCAGAAGCAATCGAGGAAATCTGCACACAGACGGAGGGCATTGTCTCTGTTGCCAATTACAACTGTCCCGGGCAGATTGTGATTACAGGAGAGGCGGAGGCGGTAAGTCGGGCTGGGGAAGAACTGAAAAGAAAAGGCGCAAAGCGCGTTATGCCGCTGAAAGTCAGCGGGCCTTTTCATTCCAAAATGCTGACAGGAGCAGGAGAGAGACTGCGAAAGGATCTTGACAGGGCGCAGCTTCTTGATTTTTCCATTCCCTATGTGGCAAATTTGACGGCGGATTACGTGCGCTCCACGGAAAATATCAGGGAGTTGTTAGAAAAACAGATTTCTTCCCCTGTAAGGTGGCAGCAGTCAGTAGAGCGACTGCTGGCGGACGGATTTGATACCTTTGTGGAAATCGGACCGGGCAGGACGTTGAGCAGCTTTGTAAAAAAAATAAAGGCACAGCACACAGAGGGCGGAGAAATTACAGTAGTTAATGTGGATAAATATGAAGATCTTGAAAATAGCATGGAGGTGTTGAAAAATGCCTGAAAAAAGAGTGGCGCTGGTAACCGGCGCGGGCAGAGGGATTGGAAGATCGATTGCTTTAACCCTTGCAGAAAAAGGATTTTTTGTGGTGGTAAATTATAATGGGTCTGCAAAAAAGGCACAGGAGACTGTGGAAATTATCAGGCAGGCGGGCGGCGAAGCGGTAAGCTGTGCCTGCGATGTGTCAAATTTCAATGCCTGCGGGGAGATGATGGCGGCGCTTATAAAAGAATATGGGCATATCGATGTGCTGGTAAATAATGCAGGCATCACGCGGGATAATTTGCTGATGAAAATGTCGGAGGAGGATTTTGACAAGGTAATTGCCGTCAATTTAAAAGGCTGTTTTAATACCATAAAACATTTGTCCAGACAGCTTTTAAAGCAGAGAAGCGGTAAAATCATCAATATTTCTTCCGTCACCGGTGTGATGGGCAATGCGGGACAGGCAAATTATTGTGCATCCAAGGCAGGCATTATCGGGCTGACGAAGAGCGCGGCAAGGGAGCTTGGCAGCCGCGGCATCACGGTGAACGCGGTGGCGCCGGGATTTATTGAGACAGAAATGACGGAAAGCTTGCCGGAGGCGGTAAAGAGCGCCTTGACGGAGCAGATTTTGTTAAAAAGAACCGGCAGGGCGGAGGAAGTAGCTCAGGCAGTCGCTTTTCTGGCATCCTCTGCGGCAGATTATATTACGGGACAGGTCATATCCGTGGATGGCGGAATGGCGGTATAAAAAGAAGGGAGCGATTCTGATATGAGCAGACGAGTAGTAGTGACCGGAATGGGCGCCGTTACCCCGATCGGACTGAATGTGAAGGACTTTTTTGCATCCGTCAAGGCGGGGAAACATGGATTTGGCACGATTACAAGATTTGACAGTGCGGACTATAAATGCCATGTGGCGGCAGAGCTGAAAGGCTTTGACGCAAAAAATTATATGGATTTTAAGGCAGCGAAGCGCATGGAGGCTTTTAGCCAGATGGCAGTAGCGGCAGCGCAGGAGGCGTTTTTGGATGCAGGGCTCTCTATGGAAGAGGAGGATGCGTACAGAGTGGGATGTTCGGTCGGCTCAGGTATCGGAAGCCTGCAGGCGATAGAAAGAGAATATGAAAAGATGGTAAACAAAGGACCTTCCAAAATCAACCCGTTGCTTGTGCCGCTGATGATTTCCAATATGGCAGCAGGAAACGTATCCATCCGTTTTGGACTCAAAGGCAAAAACATCAATGTGGTGACAGCCTGCGCAACGGGAACAAATTCCATTGGCGAGGCATTCCGCAGTATTCAGTACGGCGATGCGGATGTTATGCTGGCAGGCGGCACGGAAAGCGCCGTTACGCCTCTTGGGATAGGGGGCTTCTGTGCTCTGACGGCTTTGAGTACGGTGGAGGACCCTGACCGCTGTTCCCTGCCCTTTGACAAAAACCGGAGCGGCTTTGTGATGGGAGAGGGAGCGGGCATTGTAGTTCTGGAAGAACTGGAACATGCAAAAAAACGGGGCGCCCGTATTTATGCGGAGGTACTTGGCTATGGCTGCAGCGCGGATGCTTATCACATTACGTCTCCTGCAGAGGACGGCAGCGGCGCGGCGCGCGCCATGGAAAACGCCATAGCGGACGGCGGTCTTGCGCCTTCGGATATTACGTATATCAATGCTCATGGAACGGCGACGCATCATAACGATTTGTTTGAAACACGGGCAATCAAGCTGGTATTTGGCGAACATGCAGGGAAGCTGCGCATCAACTCCACAAAATCCATGATAGGGCATCTGCTGGGGGCGGCAGGCGCGGTGGAATTTATTACCTGCGTAAAGGAAATCGAGGAAGGTTTTATTCACAAAACGGTGGGCTATGAGACGCCGGACGAGGAGCTTGACCTGAATTATTGTAAAGAAGCATACAGGGAAGAGGTGCCCTATGCCCTCAGCAATTCCCTCGGGTTTGGCGGGCACAATGCAAGCATCCTAATTGGAAAGGCAAGGTTATAACAATGGCTGTATTGACAACAAAAGAAATTATGGAAATCATACCGCACAGGCAGCCCTTTATGCTGCTTGATGTGGTGGAGGAGCTGACGCCCGGGGTGAGGGCGGTGGCAAAGAAATGTGTTTCCTACAACGAACCGTTCTTTCAGGGACATTTTCCGAATGAGCCGGTGATGCCGGGGGTGCTGATTATAGAGGCGCTGGCGCAGACAGGTGCGGTGACAGTCTTAAGTCAGGAGGAAAACAAAGGAAAGACCGTATATTTTGCCGGCATCAACGGGGCGAAATTCAAGAAAAAGGTAGTGCCGGGGGATGTTTTAATGTTGGAGACGGAGATTGTCAGGAAAAAGGGTCCTATCGGCGTTGGCAAAGCAACTGCGACGGTGGAGGGCAAGGTGGTGGCACAAGCGGAAATCACCTTTGCCATTTCGTAAATAAGCTGTTTGGCAGAATATGATTTTGGAGGTGGAATATGTCCGAAGCATGGCGTAACAGAACTTACATATCCATTTACAAGAACAAGAATAAAGAAAAAGTAAGGCGTTTCCCATTGATAGGATGGAAATCGGCACAAAAAGAAACGAAAACGGTGGAAACCGTAACGGAAGAGAAAAAGACGGTAGTCTGTCCTGCCTGCGGCAGAGAGCTGGACAGGGCAGAGGTGGTAACAAACTGCTATATCTGTACGGTGTGCGGGGGATATTTCCGCGTCAGGACAAACAACCGGATTCGAATGATATGCGACAGAAATACTTTTACCGAGTGGTTTGCGGAGGTTGCGGGCAGCAATCCGCTGCATTTTCCCGATTATGAGGAGAAACTTAGGGAAGTCAGGGAAAAGACAGGCCTTTTAGAAGGCTTTACGGTTGGCGCAGGAGAAATCTATGGAGAAAAGGCTGTGTTAGGCATATGCGACGCCCGCTTTCTGATGGGAAGCATGGGGCATGTGGTAGGAGAAAAGATAGCCCTTGCCGTAGAGCGCGCCACCGAAGAAAAACTGCCGGTTATTCTGTTTACCTGCTCCGGAGGCGCCAGAATGCAGGAAGGTATGATTTCTTTAATGCAGATGGCAAAAACCGCGGCGGCAATTAAAAAACATGCAGATGCGGGGCTTTTGTATGTGACAGTGCTGACAGACCCGACAACCGGCGGCGTGACGGCAAGCTTTGCCATGCTGGGAGATATTATTCTGGCGGAGCCGGGGGCGCTTATCGGCTTTGCGGGGCCGAGAGTGATAGAGCAGACGATTGGACAAAAGCTGCCCAAAGGTTTTCAGCGGGCGGAATTTCAGAAAGAGCATGGTTTCGTGGACAGTGTGGTAGAAAGAGACGATTTGAAAAAGGTATTGCATGAAATATTGCAGTCTCACAGAATATCGACGGCGAACCGTGATTTTAGCTGTTTTACGGAGGAAATCCCAGACTTTGACCCGTCTGAGCTGCACAAGGAAAGCTTGGCGAAAACACCTCTGAAAACCCCTTGGGAAAAGGTAAAAGAGGCGAGAAGTATTGACAGACCTTCCGCACTTACCTATATCAATCTTATTTTTGAAAACTTTCTGGAGCTGCACGGGGACAGAAGCTATGGAGACGACAAGGCAGTCGTGGGGGGCATTGCCACGATTTACGGACAGCCGGTCACCGTTATCGGCATCCAGAAAGGCAACAGCGCGGATGAATGTGCCATGCGTAACTATGGTATGGCGTCTCCGGAAGGATACCGCAAGGCGCTTCGGCTGATGAAACAGGCGGAGAAATTTCACCGTCCGGTTGTCTGCTTTATCAATACTTCGGGCGCTTACCCGGGGATGGAAGCGGAGGAACGGGGACAGGGAGAGGCGATTGCCAGAAATTTGTTTGAAATGTCTTCCCTGAAGGTGCCGGTGTTATCCGTTGTCATCGGGGAAGGCGGAAGCGGCGGAGCGCTGGGCCTTGCCGTGGGAAATGAGGTATGGATGCTGGAAAATGCTACCTATTCCATTCTTTCGCCGGAAGGCTTTGCATCTATTCTCTGGAAGGACAAAAGCAGGGCGGAGGAAGCGGCGGAGCTGATGGGTATTACGGCGGATGAATTAAAACGCCTTTTGGTGATTGAAACGGTAATTCCGGAGTATGGAAGTGCGGATGCTTCCACTGTGGAGGATATTGCCGGTTTTATGAAGGCGCATATGGTAACATTTTTGCAGAAATTTGACGGAATGGACGGAGCGGCGGTTGCAGAGAACCGGTATCAGAGGTTCCGCAAATTTTAGAAGGAGAAAACATAAATCTGAGGAGGAAGGTCATGCCGGCAAGAATTATAGGAACAGGGAGCGCACTTCCCCAAAAGGCTTTCGGCAACAAGGAATTGGAAAAACTGGTAGATACCACGGATGAGTGGATAAAGAGCCGCACGGGTATAGAGAACCGGTATATTGCAGTAGAGGAGAGTACCACTTCTATGGCGGTGGAGGCGGCAAAGCGCGCTATGGAGGAGGCAGGCGTCGGTGCAGAGGAACTGGATTTGATTATAGTAGGAACCATATCGGGCGATATGTGCTTTCCCTCCACTGCATGTCAGGTACAGAGTGCTATTTCGGCTGCGAATGCGACAGCCTTTGACATCAATGCGGCATGTGCCGGATTTTTGTTCGGGCTTACGATTGCGGAGGCATACATGAAAGCAGGCATGGCGCAGACGGCGCTGGTAATAGGGGCGGAAACCCTTTCTAAGATGATGGACTGGAACGATAGAGGCACTTGCGTTTTGTTTGGCGACGGCGCCGGCGCTGCCATCGTAAAAAGAGAAGAAACAGGTATAATGGGTATTGTGCAAGGCTCTGACGGTGCAAGGGGCAGCGCACTTGTCTGTAAAAACAGACCGCTCAACAATCCTTTTGTACATAACGGGTTTTCTACAGAGTATACGAAGATGGACGGACTGGCGGTTTATAAGTTTGCAGTCCAAACCGTGCCAAGGGCAATCGAGGAGGTTTTGGAAAAAACAGGTGTGGAGGCGGAAGAGATAAAATATTTTCTGCTGCATCAGGCAAATATCCGCATCATCGAGTCGGTTGCCAAAAAACTGAACCAGCCCATCTCTAAATTTCCTACAAACCTGCAGGAATGCGGCAATATATCTGCAGGCAGCGTTCCCATTTTATTGGATTTTGTAAATAAGTCGGGAAAATTTGTAAGAGGAGATAAAATTGTGCTGGCGGGATTCGGAGCCGGACTGACATGGGGAGCGGCGGTGCTTACGTGGTAAAACGGTGTGAAATGTGAAACGGAGAGGATATGGAACTGGATAACGTATTAAATACATTGCTGATTAAATTATTTCGTGATATTATGAATATTGAAGAAGAGGTATTGATTTCCGGTGAGTTTTCGGACATTACCATAAAGGATATGCATGTCATAGAGGCGATAGGGCGGGGAGAGAAAAAAACCAGCTCTGTTGTTGCAAAAAGGCTCTCCGTTACCATGGGGACGCTTACTAAGTCCATTGACCGCCTTGCCAGAACCGGATATGTACTGCGGGAGAGAAGCGACGAGGATAAAAGACTGGTGCTCTTGTCCCTGACGGAAAAGGGCATCAGAGCCGACGAGCGTCATAAGAAATTTCATGGGGATATGATTCAGGCGGCGATGGCACAGTTTGACGAGAAAGAGACACAGATACTTTTGGAGTCTTTGGGCGGACTGGCGGATTATTTTGCAGGAAAGAAAAAGAATGTGGCTGCCGAAAAGGAATGATACGCTGCGGCTTCGGCGCCGCGGCGTACCAAAATAAGGCGGCGCCGAAATACGGGGGTGGAAAGGCAGAAATATGGCGGAGAGAAGGGACAAAATTAATTATTATCTGGATTTGGCAGAGGTGGTAGCCCAACGGGGGACCTGCCTGCGCAGAAGATATGGCGCGGTGCTTGTAAAAAACGACGAGGTTATCTCTACCGGCTATACCGGAGCGCCGAGAGGACGCAAAAACTGCACGGATATGGGAGAGTGTATCCGTCAGAAGATGAATATTCCGCGGGGGGAGCGCTATGAGCTGTGCCGCAGCGTACACGCAGAGGCAAACGCCATTATCAGTGCGGCGCGCAATCAGATGATAGGAAGCGCCCTCTACCTGACGGGGATAGAAGTAGAGACAGGCGAAATTGTCACAAATTCCTGCAGCTGCTCCATGTGCAAGCGTCTGATTATTAACGCTGGCATCGAAAGCGTCTACATACGGGATACCAAGTCGGATTACCGTAAGATAGAAGTAACGGATTGGATTGAAAACGACGATTCTTTAGACGGGAAGCTGGGATATTAAGCGAATGGAAAAAGTTTTTATCGATGAAAAAAGCATGGAAAAGGAGTAGGGGGGACGATGAAGCGGATTTGCAAGCAGTGCGGAAAAGAATTTGTACTGACGGATGCGGAAGAGGACTTTTATAAAAAGAAAAATCTAACGCTGCCGAAACGGTGTAAGGCGTGTAGGGAAAAGAGCAAACGGCAGGACGACGCACACCACTTAGTCGGCAAAGGCTTTATGAAGGCGGCAGCAGGAATTATGCTTCTGCTGGTAATGCTTTTTATGATGAAGCAGAACGGCATGTTTTCCAAAGAAAAAGACCAGCCGCAGACGATGGCAGGCATTCAGACAGAGGCACCGGAGGAGCCGCTTTACACTTTCCGGTCAGAAAAGTTTCTGCTGTCACATTACGAGAAGCATGGAATTGAGATGGGCTTTGAATCTGCGCAAGCATACGAAGCGGCGGCAAATCAGGTGATTCAAAACCCTGACGTGCTGCACAAGCTGGAGGCAGAGGATGGCGACGACGTCTATTATCTGGAAGCGACCAACGAATTTGTTGTGGTATCTGCGGACGGGTATATCAGGACCTATTTTAATCCGGACAGCGGCATGGATTATTTTAACAGGCAATAATATAAGAATATGTTAAATCGGGGATATACAGAAGCAAAGAAGAGGCTTTTGCATATCCTTTTTTTGTGCCTTTCATTCGTCATTTTCCCGGCATGATACATAGAACGTTCCTGTTTTTGTCAATCTTTGCCGAACTTTGTTGAATTTGCCAAGTTTATGTGATAAATTAGGTAACAGGGGAAATTTGGTAAAATTTGGAAAAAGGGTGACATAGATGACAAGGGAGTATGAGGAAAAAGATGTGTATGCGGCGCTGCAGGAGCGCCTTAAGCTGATATTTGAAGAATTTGACAATATTTACCTCTCCTTTTCGGGCGGGAAGGACAGCGGTCTTCTTTTGAATCTGGTGTTAGATTACCGCAGAGAGCATTTTCCTGACAGAAAAATCGGTGTTTTCCATCAGGATTTTGAAGCGCAGTATACGGTGACAACGGAATACATTGAGAGGACTTTTGAAAGGATAAAAGATGAGGTGGAAGCCTACTGGGTCTGCCTGCCCATGGCGACCAGAACGGCGCTCAGCAGTTATGAAATGTACTGGTATCCGTGGGATGATACCAAGAAAGAGTGCTGGGTAAGGGAGATGCCTAAAAAGGATTATGTCATTCATCTGGAAAACAATCCCATTTCCACATACCGATACCGTATGCATCAGGAGGATTTGGCAAAGCAGTTTGGGCGCTTTTATAAAATGTCCCATGGAGATAAAAAGACGGTTTGCCTTTTGGGAATCCGCGCGGAGGAGTCGCTGCAGAGATACAGCGGTTTTTTAAACAAAAAATACGGGTATGGCGGCGAGTGCTGGATTAGCCGGCAGTTTAAAGACGTATGGTGCGCCTCTCCTCTGTATGACTGGTCTTTAGCCGATATCTGGCACGCCAATTACAGATTTGATTACGATTATAACCGTCTGTATGATTTGTATTATATGGCAGGGCTGACAGCTTCCCAAATGCGTGTAGCCTCGCCTTTCAACGATTATTCCAAGGATTCCCTGAATTTGTATCGTGTGATAGACCCTGAAATATGGGTAAAGCTGGTAGGAAGGGTAAGGGGCGCAAACTTTGCCAGCATATATGGCAAGTCCAAGGCGATGGGATACCGTAATGTGACGCTGCCCGAGGGACATACCTGGGAGTCTTACACCAGATTCCTGTTGGATACACTGCCGCCGAGACTGCGCAATAATTATATCAAAAAATTTAATACTTCCATTGAGTTCTGGCATAAGACGGGCGGAGGGCTGGATGAAGATACCATCCGCGAGCTTATGGAGCATGGGTATCAGATAAAGAGAAACGGGGTTTCCAATTATACGCTGAATAAAAAGTCCCGCATTGTATTCGTTGGAAAAATTCCCGACAATACGGATGATATCAAATCCACAAAGGATATTCCAAGCTGGAAAAGAATGTGCTACTGCATCTTAAAAAACGACCATATCTGCAGATTTATGGGATTCGGGCTGACAAAGCAGCAGCAGAGCCGTATTGATATGATACGGCGGAAATATAAAAGTATAGAAGAGGTGGAGTATGGCGTCTAAAAGTCCGGTTTATCATGTGATTCCAGTACCAATTGAAAAAATAAAGGCAAATAATTATAATCCCAATTCCATAGCGCCGCCGGAAATGAAACTTTTGTATGAGAGCATCAAAGCGGACGGATATACTATGCCGATTGTCTGTTACTATGTGAGGACGCAGGATATGTATGTCATTGTAGACGGCTTTCACAGATACCGTATTATGCTGGAAAATCCGGATATATATGAGAGGGAGGGCGGCGTGCTGCCGGTTTCCGTAATCGACAAGCCCTTAGATCAGAGGATGGCAAGCACCATTCGCCATAACAGGGCGAGAGGAAGCCACGACGTAGAACTGATGAGCAATATTGTAAAGGAGCTCCATGAGCTTGGACGCTCCGATGCGTGGATTTCCAAGCATCTGGGCATGGACAAGGACGAAATCTTAAGGTTAAAGCAGATTACCGGTCTTGCGGCGCTGTTTAAGGATGTGCAGTTTGGAAAGGCATGGAGACCGGTGGAAGAAGAGGAATTATAAGAAAAATGAGGAACAATCTTGATTCGGGCAGAGGGAAATGTTATACTGATACGGTAATGTTTTTGCTAAGAGGTATGTCTGACATTAAAATTCTGGAATTTACGAAGTGAGGGATACATAGTGAACGAAAAATCAAACAAATCCTTAGTAATAAGTCTCGTGTGCGTATTGTTTCTATGCATCTGTGTTTTTATCGGCATAGCCGGATTTATGAGTAACAAAAGTGAAGATGCAATCAGCGACATAGGCAATATTTATATGTCGGAGATGAATAAACAGATGCAGCAGAAATTTGATGCCATTATCAATCTGCGTTTGTCCCAGTTAAAAGGAATTGAGCGGCGTACGCCGGCGGCGGAGAGCGTATATGGGGAAGAACTCATGGAGGAGCTGGCTATAAGCGCCGGTATCAGAGAGTTTTCCTTTTTGGCAATTTATGCGGAAGATGGTTCTTGTGAAGTGATTTATGGCGTTCCGGTGGAAATTGAGGAGGAGCAGAACTTTTGGAATTCTTTGAAAGACAGCGGTGACTGTGTGACGAACGGTGTAGCGGAGAATGGAGAGAGGCTGCTGCTTCTTGGTTGTGAGGCGGATTATCCCATGCAGGGCGGACAGACCGGTTTTGCCCTTGTGGGAGGGCTTCCTATGAGCTATCTGCAGGAAACAATGGTGTTGGAGGGGGATGAAGGTATTATGTACTCCCACATTATCCACAGTGACGGAAGCTTTGTGGTCAGAAGCGGGGAGGCTTACAGAGACAGTTACTTTGAACGTATCAAGGAAGAGTTTCAGGAATATGGCGGAAAGACGCCGGAGCAGTATGAAAAAGAAATCATGGAGGCGATAGCGTCAGAAAAAGAGTATGCCAACATTGTCATGATTGAAGGAGAGCGCAGACATATGTACTGCTCGCCCCTTACGAATACATCATGGTATCTGGTGAGCATTATGCCAAACGGTATACTGGATGCGGCGATTGCGCATCTTGGCAGCCAGCGTTCCCTCACCATGCTGTTTTCCTGCTGTGCCGTGCTTGTCGGCGTATTGGTTATGTTTGTCTTGTACTATAAAATATCCAGACATCAGATGGCTATGCTGGAAGAGGCAAAAAATGAGGCAAATAAGGCGAGCAAGGCCAAGAGTGAGTTCCTTTCCAATATGAGCCATGATATCCGCACACCTATGAACGGCATCGTGGGAATGACGGCGATTGCCATGACCAATATGGACGATATGCAGAAGGTGCATGACTGCCTGCGAAAGATAGCCCTTTCCAGCAAGCATCTGCTTGGGCTTATCAACGACGTGCTGGATATGTCCAAGATAGAGAGCGGCAAATTGTCTTTGAATATGGATAAGCTGTCTTTGCGGGAGGCGATGGAAAGCATTGTCAACATTGTACAGCCGCAGATTAAATCGCGAAACCAGCATTTTGATATTTTTATACAGGAAATTGCGTGTGAGGATGTCTACTGCGACAGCGTACGCTTAAATCAGATATTGATAAATCTCTTGTCCAACGCAGTAAAGTTTACGCCGGAGGAAGGGATTATTAACGTATATTTGCAGCAGGAGCCTTCTCCTTTAGGAGAAAAGTATATTCGCTGTCATTTCAGGGTGAAGGATAACGGTATCGGCATGGACCCTGAGTTCCAAAAGAATGTTTTCGATACCTTTACAAGGGCGGATGATTCGGCGGTACAGAAAATTGAGGGTACCGGTCTTGGCATGGCGATTACCAAGGCAATCGTGGAGGCAATGAAGGGTACCATCGAGTTGACTAGCGCGCCGGGACAGGGAAGTGAATTCCATATTACGCTGGATTTGGAAAAGGCGATTGTGCAGGAAGCGGATATGGTACTGCCGCCTTGGAAGCTTTTGGTGGTTGACAACAACGAAGACCTTTGCCGCAGTGCGATTTCTACCTTAAAAGAAATCGGCGCGCAGGCAGAGTATGCGCTGTCGGGAGCTGCAGCGGTAGATATGGTAGAGAAGCATCACAAGACCGGCGACGATTACCAGATTGTTCTTTTGGACTGGAAGATGCCGGAAATGGACGGTATGCAGACGGCGCGGGAGATAAGAAAGCGTGTTGGAGAGGATGTGACAATTCTCATTATTTCCGCCTATGACTGGAGTGACATTGAGGATGAGGCAAAGGCAGCGGGAGCGCAGGGCTTTATTTCCAAGCCGCTCTTTAAGTCCAATTTATATCTGGGATTAAGCCGTTTCTTTGAGGGAGAAAAACGAGAGGAAACGGAAGAGGCGTCTCCTATGCATTTTGCAGGAAAGCGTATTCTGCTGGCGGAAGATAATGATTTGAACTGGGAAATTGCAGAGGAGCTTCTTTCAGAGGCTGGATTTGAACTGGAGCGGGCAGAAAACGGGCAGGTCTGCGTCGATATGTTCGAGGCATCGGCGGTTGGCTATTATGACATCGTGCTGATGGATATCCGTATGCCGGTGATGAACGGTTATGATGCGGCAAAATGCATCAGGGGGCTTCATCGGGCGGATGCCAAGCTGCCGATTATTGCTATGACGGCGGATGCTTTTTCTGACGACATCCAGCGCAGTATAGAGAGCGGCATGAATGCGCATATAGCGAAGCCCATTGATGTGGGGCAGGTGCTGCAGCAGATAAAAAAATATTTGGGATAATCCGGAGAAACGACCGTGGCAGCGGTCGTTTTTCCTTAAAAAAGGCGCGCTGCAGAAAAAACGGCAGAAAGGCTTTTGTAAAAATTTGTATGCAAGTTTTTTATTGTGTGTTATAATAGATGAAACCATTATGATACGCTAGAATCAAAGATTCTTCCGATAGCAAGTCCATACATAGAAAAGGAGAGGTATTATGCTTGTAACATTGATTCCTTTATTTGATGAGAATATGACGGTGAGTGCATATTCTCTCTTTTCCCAAAAAAAGAATTATTTTCTGAATCCGAGTCTCTTAGGAGCAGGCTTTCATGACGGGGCTGCCTATGTAGATGGTTTGGAGCTCATACAGAATATGGGAATTGAAACGCTGTCGGCTGACAAGGAGGTATTCATACCGGTGGGAAATATATCTATATTTTCCGATATCAGCGGACAGTGCGATGCACCGCATGAAAGACTGGTCCTTCTGATTGACAATACGATTCCGCCCGAAGAGTCCTATATTCGCAGGCTCAGAGAGCTAAAAGCGGACGGCTATAAGCTTGCCATGCGAAAGTTGGAAGTGGCAAAATTTGAAGCATACAGGGAAATCATGCTGCTTCTCGATTATATGCTTTTGGATCACAAAAAAATCGATATCAGCAAGGCTAAGATTTATTTTAGCAAGATATATCCGAATATCAAGCTTTGTGCAGGCAATATTGAAAGTATGGAAATCTATGAACAGTTAAAGGAAGACGGCGGCTATCAGCTCTATGAAGGAAAATTTTTCAGAATGCCTATCAACAAGGGCGAGCATGAAGTATCGCCGTTAAAGGTCAACTATATTCATTTGCTGAATATGGTGAACAGCCCCGACTTTGAACTGACGGAGGCGGCGGATGTCATCGGAAGAGATACGGCGCTTGTGATTTCCCTCCTTAAAATGGTAAACAGGATGACGGTGAATTCACAAATCAAATCGATTCGTCATGCGGCAGCCATGCTTGGCGAAAAAGAGCTGCGGAAGTGGCTGACAACAGCGGTGGCAGGCGAGCTTTACACGGATAAGCCCAACGAAATCACGCGTCTTTCCCTGCTGCGTGCGCGCTTTGCCGAAAACCTTGCGCCGGTGTTCGCACTTGCTATCCAGTCCTCAGAGCTGTTCCTGATGGGTCTTTTCTCCGTGCTGGATGTGATTTTGGATATTCCAATGGCGGAAGCACTGGATATTGTCAAGGTATCCAAGAATATCAGAAATGCCTTGATTGAGAAAAAAGGTCCTTTTGCGCTGGTACAGGAATTTATTACCCAGTATGAGAATGCAAACTGGCAGGAGGTTTCCCGCCTGATGATACTGCACAATATTGATATGCAGCAGGTATATGATGCCTATATCAATTCCCTCAAGTGGTATCGGGAAATGGTATATGGCAATTAAGGCTGTCAATGATAGCTTCAGATGGGAAAGTATGTTGGAAAAAGAAAGGAAAAATAGTCATGGGAATAAAGAAATTTGTATCAAAGCTGCGTAATTACAATATAGAAAAAAAGCTGAACCGTATATTCAGCGTTATTATCGGCGTATTTTTAATCAGTACCATTATGGGAGTGGCAGGATTATTTGTGGCGGATTCCATGCTGTCCAGAATTATATCAGTCGTGATATTAATTGTATTGAGCGGTTTTGGAATCGTGCTTACCTACGTATTGGGAAAGGCATTGTCAGTAGAATTGGTAAAGCCGATTAAGGACTTGGAAAATGCGGCGGTACAGCTTGCGGCGGGCAAGTTTGACTTTGAGCTTGATTACGAAGCGCAGGACGAGCTTGGAGTCGTATCTGACAGGTTCAGGGTGACAAGCCAGAGGTTACATAATGTCGTTTCCGATTTGAATTATATTATCGGCGAGTTTGCGGTTGGCAATTTTGACGTTCACTCGAAGCAAAAGGAGTCCTATGTGGGAGATTTTCAGCTTATTATGGAGCAGCTTGTGAAAACAGTGCGCCAGATAAGCGATACGCTGCGTTCCGTCAATGAGACGTCCGAGCAGGTGGCGGACGGCGCGGCACAGCTTGCTGAAAGCTCACAGGATATTGCGCAGGGCGCTTCTGAGCAGGCTGCCGCAGTAGAGGAGCTGCTTGCCACGGTGACGGAAGTGACCGAGCAGGTGACGGAAAATACCAAGACAACCGACAGGGTGCACGACAAGGCGAAACAGGTAGGTGAGGAAGCAGAAATCAGCCGGAAGAAGATGGAGGCGCTGACACATGCAATGCAGCGGATTTCCGAGACTTCCAAAGAAATAGAGAATGTGATTTTAGAGATAGACGGTATTGCGGCGCAGACGAACCTGCTTTCCTTAAATGCTTCCATTGAGGCGGCGCGGGCAGGTGATGCCGGTAAGGGATTTGCTGTTGTGGCAGAGCAGATTAGAAAGTTGGCGGAGGACAGCTCTGCATCTGCGGATGCCTCCAAGAAGCTTTTGGAAAATTCTCTGCGCGAGGTGGACGGCGGCAATCGCATTACCTCCGAGACGGCAGAGTCGCTCAACAATGTGATTAATGAGCTGGAGAAAATCATTGTGGATGTGGACGGTATTCGGATTGCTTCTGACAGACAGGCTGTTTCTGTAAAAGAAATTGAAAAAGGTGTGGAACAGATTAACGAAGTCATTCAGACAAACTCGGCGGCTTCGGAGGAAGCTTCGGCGACGAGTGAAGAGTTGTCCGCAGAGGCACAGACTCTTGATACTCTTGTGGGCCGCTTTAAGCTGCGGGCAGCAGAGGTATAAGGTTGAAAGAAAAGCACTTTCAACTGTTGAATTTGAGTCCGCCAAAGCGGACATGGGGTATAAAATAATAAAAGAGGATTTTGTATATGTCAGGCATTGACCAGAGTAAAATACGCAATTTTTGTATTGTTGCCCATATTGACCATGGAAAATCCACGCTTGCCGACAGGATTATCGAGCATACCGGTCTTTTGACAAGCCGCGAAATGCAGGCGCAGGTACTGGATAATATGGAGCTTGAGCGGGAGCGGGGCATTACCATAAAAGCACAGGCAGTACGCACGGTTTATCGTGCACAAGATGGGGAAGAATACATTTTCAACCTGATTGATACGCCCGGGCATGTGGATTTCAATTATGAGGTAAGCCGTTCTCTTGCAGCGTGCGACGGCGCCATTTTAGTGGTGGATGCGGCGCAGGGAATTGAGGCGCAGACGCTTGCCAATGTTTACCTTGCTTTGGACCATGATTTAGATGTTTTTCCCGTTATCAACAAAATTGACCTTCCCAGCGCACAGCCGGAGAAAGTGATTGCAGAAATAGAAGATGTGATTGGAATCGAGGCGCAGGATGCGCCTCTGATTTCTGCGAAAAACGGGATTGGAATTGAAGAAGTTCTGGAAGCTGTTGTACACAAGATTCCGGCGCCGGGCGGCGATGTGGAAGCGCCCCTTAAGGCGCTTATTTTTGATTCTGTCTATGACTCTTACAAGGGCGTCATTGTGTTTGTCAGAGTCAAGGAAGGAAGTGTAAGGAAGGGCACGCGTATCAGGATGATGGCGACGGGGGCAACGCAAGAGGTTGTGGAAGTCGGATATTTTGGTGCGGGACAATTTATTCCTTGTGATGAGCTATCCGCAGGTATGGTGGGGTATATCACTGCCTCCATCAAAAATGTGAAAGATACGGCGGTTGGCGACACGGTTACGGACGCGGACAATCCTTGTGCGGAGCCGCTGCCAGGCTATAAAAAAGTAAATTCCATGGTATACTGCGGCATGTATCCGGCAGATGGCGCAAAATACCCTGATTTACGGGATGCATTGGAAAAGTTAAAGCTGAATGACGCCTCTCTTCATTATGAGCCGGAGACCTCGATTGCACTTGGCTTTGGCTTCCGTTGTGGATTTTTGGGGCTTCTGCATCTGGAAATTATTCAGGAGAGGCTGGAGAGGGAGTATAATCTGGATTTGGTGACAACGGCGCCGGGCGTTGTGTATAAGGTGCATTGTACCAATGGAGATATGATAGAGCTGACCAATCCCTCCAATCTGCCGGACCCTTCCGTGATTGATTTTATGGAAGAGCCGATTGTCAGCGCAGAGATTATGGTTACGACAGAATTTATCGGCTCCATTATGGAGCTTTGTCAGGAGAGGCGCGGCAAGTATCTGGGCATGGAATACCTGGAAGAGACAAGGGCGCTTCTTCGCTATGAATTGCCTTTGAACGAGATTATCTATGATTTTTTCGATGCGTTGAAATCCCGCTCCAGAGGCTATGCCTCCTTTGATTATGACTTGAAGGGTTATGAACAGTCCAGCTTGGTAAAGCTTGATATTCTGATTAATCGGGAAGAGGTGGACGCGCTGTCTTTTATTGTACATGCGGACAGTGCCTATGAGCGCGGTCGTAAAATGTGTGAAAAGCTGAAGGATGAAATTCCGCGCCATCTGTTTGAGATTCCCATTCAGGCGGCTGTAGGCGGCAAAATTATTGCGAGGGAGACCGTAAAAGCAATGCGCAAGGATGTACTTGCCAAATGTTATGGCGGTGATATCACTCGTAAGAAAAAGCTTTTGGAAAAACAGAAAGAGGGCAAAAAGCGGATGCGTCAGATTGGCAGTGTGGAGGTTCCGCAAAAAGCGTTTATGAGTGTTCTAAAGCTCGACGACAGAAGATAATCTATGAAGAAACCTATCAGTATCTATATTCATATTCCATTTTGTATCAAAAAATGTCAATATTGCGATTTCCTTTCTGCGCCGGCGGACAGCCGGACGCAGGAAGAATATTTGCGTGCGCTTGAGGGTGAAATACGAAAGAAGGCGGCGGCTTACAGGGATTATACGGTAAAGACTGTCTATATCGGAGGAGGAACGCCCACAGCGGTTCCGTACGAAAAGCTCTGTCACGTGCTGGAAGTGCTATGGCAGGCTTTTTCCATAGGGGAAGAGCAGCCCATAGGGGAAGAGCAGCCCATGGAGAGAAAAATATCCATGGAAGTGGAGATTTCCATGGAAGCAAATCCGGGGACTGTGAGCGGGGAAGCTCTTCGGGAATATCGCAGGGCAGGAATCAACCGTCTCAGTATCGGGCTGCAGTCGGCAGACGACAGAGAGCTTGCGCGGCTGGGCAGAATACACAGCTACGCGGATTTTTTGGAGACATATTCGCTGGCGGTACAGGCAGGCTTTCAAAATATTAATGTGGATTTGATGGCTGCGCTGCCAAAGCAGAAGCCGCGGGACTATGCGGATACGGTGAAAAAGGTGCTTTTTCTTGCGCCGAAACCGACTCATATTTCTGCTTATAGCCTGATTATCGAAGAGGGGACTCCCTTTTATGAAAAATACGGTTTGGAGTGGGAACGCAGGGAGCGTACGGGCGAGACGCCCTTACATCTGCCGTCGGAGGAAGAGGAGAGGGAGATGTATAGGATAACGGAAAAGCTGCTTAAAGAGGCAGGCTATCACAGGTATGAAATCTCCAATTACAGCCTATCCGGTTATGAATGCCGCCATAACAAGGTGTACTGGCAGCGGGGTGATTACGTGGGCTTTGGCCTGGGGGCGGCTTCCATGGTAGAAAATATCCGTTTTCGAAATACACCGGATTTGCCGTGCTATTTGCGGGAAGAAGAAAAGACAGTGGAGCGGATGCCGCTTACGCAGAAAGAGCAGATGGAGGAATTTATGTTTTTGGGGCTGCGTCTTACAGAAGGCGTGGAGAAAAAGGCATTTCGAGAATATTTTGGGGTTCCTATAGAAGAAATATACGGCAGCGTGATAGAGGAAAATGCGAGGAAAGGGCTGCTGAAAGCCGGAGACAGGATATCGCTGACGAAAAAAGGGACGGACCTTGGCAGCTACGTGTCAGCGCAGTTCTTGCAATAGGAAAAGCACAAGAACCCTTTCTTGCACATAGAATATAATAAATCTGCTTTTGGGGGCTGTCTTGAAGACATTTAAGAAACCTTTGTCGTCAGAAGAGGAAGCCTGTTATATTCACTTGATGAAAGAGGGAAGCAGTGAAGAAGCCGAAGATGCCAGAGAGATTCTGATTGAGCGTAATTTAAGGCTGGTAGCACATATTGCAAAAAAATATCAGAATGTGGAAGAGGACATGGAAGATTTGATTTCCATTGGCACCATCGGGCTGATAAAGGCGGTGGAAACCTTCGACGCAGGAAAGGGGAGACTTGCCACCTATGCATGTCGCTGTATAGACAACGAACTTCTGATGATGCTCAGGGCAAGAAAAAAGACGGCTAGGGAGATTTCGCTTTATGAGCCGATAGGGACGGATAAGGAAGGAAATGAAATCAATCTTCTGGATGTGATTGAGGGGCAGCAGATTGAAGTGGTTGACAGAATTTCCTTATATGAGGATTTGCAGAGGCTGTTTGGTCTGCTGGACGAATGCCTGACGGACAGAGAGAAAGAAATTTTGTTTTTGCGGTACGGGCTTAGCACGGGCAAGGAGGTTACACAGAGTGAAATAGGAAAAAAGCTGGGTATTTCCCGCAGCTATGTGTCGAGGATAGAAAAGAAAGCTTTAGGAAAGCTGCGGGAGAAATTTAAGTAGGATTAGACGATGGAAAAGGGAAAGAGTGCTGAAAAGGGAGGTGAAGTCAGACTGCCGAAAAAGCCGGATCTGACGCTCACTCTCTTTTTGTTTTGAGGAAGCCAAAGGGCTTGACAATCAAAAGCGCTTTTGTAAAATAAAATACATAAAGCAATCGGTTACTTACTAAGCACAACCAATATACAAAAAGCAGGAGGGATTTATGGGAAAAGCAAGATGGATTCTATGCGTGACGTTATTTTTGACGATGGCTGCATGTGGAAAAAAGGATAGCGATAGCAATGCGGACAATATGGAACGGACAACAGAAACCATAACAACCGGCGCTTCGGAAGAGACCGGCGTTGAGAAGGAAACGGAAGCTTTGTCACAGGCGGCAGACGATAATGCAGAAATCTGGAGGATGGATGAGGCGCCGCCCGTTAGAAATTTGCTGTCGGAAGAGGAGAAAGCAGACGGTCGGGATAGGATACTGGAAGAGGGAACATTTTTGTTTGCGGGGCAGGAAAATGAAGGTTACTATCCAAGTGATATTTCCTGGCTGAATGAAGCGAAGGAGAACGATGCGGTGGCACTGATTTATGCCTGTGAAGATGTGACGCATGGTGGTTGGGGAATACTTGGTATGTCAGTGCAGGCAGAAGGCGGCGATAGCGGGCAGAAAGATATTACAGCGTCTTCGGATGAGCCGCAAAAGGAACGCCTTGCGGTTTATTCTGTGGAAGAAATTCTGAGGATTGCCAACATAGGAAAAACGGAAGATATCACTTCATTTTCTTTGGGTGCATGGAATGGAGGAAGGATTGCCGCTCTATATTATTTGCCGGAAACAGTAGCAGTGGAATTCAATAGTTATCTGGCGGAAATTGCGGAATATGAACAGATTATACATACTTACGACGGGGAACTTTCTAATGAGAATGCGATTGAAAACGCAAAAATTGTTTATGGATATTTAAAAGAGATTTATGGCAGCGTCTGTCTGACCGGACAGATGGAATCTACTTGGATGGGATCTGCGGATTATGAGATGGATTACATTGAAAGTGTTACAGGAAAGCTTCCGGCAATTCGTGGATTGGATTTTATGCACAATGATTTTGAGGGAGTTACAGAGCGCGCGCAGGAATGGTGGGAACAAGGAGGCATTCCCACTATCTGCTGGCATACTGGCTCGGACTTTTCCAGTGGTTATGATGAGAGCAAGAGCGATAATTTAAACTGGGAAGAAGCCTTTATACCGGGCACAGACAGTTACAGTGAGCTTTTGGAAGGTATGGACAGAGCAGTGCCTTATTTGCAGCAGTTGGAGGATGCAGGAGTACCCGTTTTATGGCGGCCATTCCATGAGTTAGATGGCGGCTGGTTCTGGTGGAGCAAAGGAGGAGCAGAGAATTTTGTCAAATTGTGGCAGTTGATGTACAGCCGCTATACAGATTATTGGGGATTAGATAATTTAATCTGGGTATATGGCTATGCAGGAACCGGCGGAAATATGGCAGCGTGGTATCCCGGAGATTCCTATGTGGATCTGGTGGGGGCGGACAGCTACACCTTCGGAGCAAATGCTTCTTTATTTGAGGAATGTGATGCGCTTGCACCAGAGGGAATGCCGCTTGTGTTTCATGAATGCGGTACGATTCCGACAGAACGGCAAATGAAGGATGAGCAGGCACAATGGACATATTTTATGGTGTGGCACACAGACTTCATTACAAATGAAGAAAATAATACGAAAGAATCTTTGAGGGAAATTTATAACAGCGAATATTTTATTACGTTGGACGAACTTCCGTTTCGGTGAGAAAATTCTGGAGACAAAAATGCGAATACATATTGTTGAACCATATTTATGGATGCCGGTGGATAAAAAAGAGCCGGAGGTAAAATTACATTTTTATTGTGAAGATGTCAAGATTCAAGAGGTGGATATTCAGTTAGGAGGTACGGATGGGGATTTTTACACATTCATGGATGTGAGCAATTACCTTGGCAGGGATATCACGATAAAAGGAAATGTGGAGGAAGACAAGTTATATTATATTTTCTGCTATGGTGAAAAGGTACAAAATGTGTATCCGTTTCGTCCGCAGATACATTTTGCGGCAAAGACAGGGTGGATTAACGACCCTAACGGACTTGTATTTGCGGATGGGATATACCATTTGTATCACCAGTGGAATCCTTATGGAGTTATTTGGGGAAATATGCATTGGGGACATGCGGTTAGTAAGGATATGATTGTCTGGGAACATAAGCCGATGGTAATGGAACCAGATGCATATGGAACCATTTTTTCGGGATGCGGATGGCAGGATAAAGACAATGTGGCGGGATTTGGAAAAAATGCATTGTTGTTTTTTTATACTGCTTCAGGCGGTGATAATCAATGGTCTATTGATTCGGGTAACCGGCATACACAGAGGCTGGCAGTATCGTTGGACGGTGGAGAAACGCTGCAGAAAACGGATGGGGTGATTTTGGAACATATTGCGGCAGGAAATCGTGACCCTAAAATATTTTATCATAATAAAAGCGGTGCGTATGTGATGGTGCTGTTTTTGGATGCGTATGAGTTTGCGGTTTTTCGCTCTCCCAATTTGCGGCAATGGCATGAAACACAGCGGTTTTCAGCGGAGGGTATGCAAGAATGCCCTGATTTGTTTGAATTGCCGGTGGGCAATGGTACAGCGGCAAAGAAATGGGTATTCTGGTCTGCGGATGGATATTATCTGGTTGGTGATTTCGATGGTTATCGGTTTACGCCGGAATCAGAGGTTTTATCTGCCTATCGTACAAAATTACCATATGCTGCGCAGACGTACGCGGGGATAGATGACAGAATAATCAGTGTGGCATGGCTGCGGACGGAGAATGAACGTGGAAATTATAAAGGCATGATGTCAATTCCGGCAGAGCTTTCGCTGGTAGAAAGTGACGATGGCTATCGAATCCGATTTTCTCTCATAAAGGAATTTATAAAGCGAAGGCGGCCCTGCGAGGAATTGAGGCTACAAGAAAAAGAAATTGAAATGTTGTTAAAGGGGAAACCGATAGAGGTGATATTAAAATGGGGCGTACGGAAAACAGGGTGTACGAGAGTCCTGATAGGAAAGGTATGTTTTGATATCCAATTTGGAGAGGGTAAAATACAAGTCATAAATCAGGGAACACATTCCGAAACAGTGACAATATCATTTGATAGCGACAGTCCCTTTGACATGGATATCGTCGTCGATCAGGGGGTGATAGAATTTTATGGAAGTGATGGGGTGATTTATGGTGCAATCGAACCGGAAGAAAACATATTACATAAAAAGTTCGCGCTGGAGTCTGAAGTAGAAATAGAAGTAGTGCAAATATATGAGATTTTGAGTGTATTATAAAAATGCTGACTATTTTGAAAGAAAAACAGAGAATTCACAGAAAGTATTGAAAATGAAATTTATTGTGTGATATACTTTTTATATTGTAGGTATCGCTCCGGTGCAGTATAGCGTGTTTTTGCACCGAAATCTAAAACCCCTTTCGGGACAAGGGTAGTAAAAGAGGAGAAAATCTATGCCTAATGTGAGAGAAATACTAGAAGAAGCAAAAGCGGCAGGCGCGTCGGATGTCCATATTACGGTGGGGATTCCACCCAAAATCAGAGTAAATGGCAAGCTGATTACCTTGACACAGTACAACCGGCTTCTGCCTGCGGACACGCTGGAGATGCTTCTGAATATCATGACGGAGACACAGCGCAACCGTTTTGAGGAGCGGGGGGAATATGATATGTCCTTTTCCATACCGGATTTGGGAAGATATCGTGTCAATGCATATAAGCAGAGAGGTTCCGTAGCGCTGGCGTTTAGACTTGTGGGTACGAAAGTGCCTGCGCCGGAAGAGCTTGGCGTGCCTTCTTCCGTTATCGACCTGTATCAGAGAAAAAGAGGGCTGATTCTGGTAACCGGACCCACAGGAAGCGGTAAGTCTACCACGCTGGCTGCTATCATTGATAAAATCAATAATTGCAGAGACGCTCATGTCATTACGCTGGAGGACCCGATAGAGTACCTGCACCAGCACAAGATGGCAATGGTAAACCAAAGAGAAATCGGACTGGATTCAGAAAATTATGCCAATGCACTCCGAGCAGCGCTCCGTGAAGACCCGGATGTCATTCTGGTGGGGGAGATGAGAGATTTTGAGACCATCAGCGTGGCGATTACGGCGGCGGAGACAGGGCATCTGGTACTGTCTACCTTA